>ERZ779866.1974-NODE-1974-length-19357-cov-3.731271_pt1 | contig 19357 bp, 19 predicted proteins | sample MGYA00511248_ERZ779866 | MGnify/ENA primary metagenome ERZ779866 (study PRJEB29588, sample SAMEA2155758) | human gut metagenome | biome: human gut; feature: human-associated habitat; material: faeces | place: Denmark | collected 2008/2010 ... | reverse complement strand
GTACTTTAATGACTGGCATGTGGAAAACCACCTCACTTATAAAATGACGAAGCCGGGCTATAAACAAACTCCGGCTGGTTATAAACGTGCGAATTATACAAAGAAAAGGTTATAAAGTAAACAAGTAAAAAACCACATCATTGAAATTTAGAAAACTCAGACAGAAAAAGTCATGAAAGCAAGTAATCTTTTTAACTGAAACCGCTCTGATTTTGCTAAAATTATCAATTGGGTTTGATTTTTTCACATGAAGATAAAAGTGCATGCGTATTTTAGGAATTGAAAGCTCTTGTGATGAGACAGGCGTGGCCGTTTTTGATGATGAAAAAGGTCTAGTAGGTCATGTCCTGCATACTCAGATTGCCATGCATGCCGAATACGGCGGAGTGGTTCCGGAGCTTGCTAGCCGCGATCACATAAAAAGAGTCGTTCCTTTAGTAAGAGAAGTTTTAGCGCAATCTGAAACTTCCATGCATGATCTTTGCGCCGTCGCTTATACGGCAGGACCCGGATTAATCGGAGCGTTATTGGTAGGCGCCACGGAAGCAAGAGCGCTTGCTTATGCTTTAAATATTCCCGCAGTTCCCGTGCATCACATGGAAGGTCATTTGCTTGCTCCGATGCTTGAAGATCCTGCCCCGACTTTTCCTTTTGTCGCGTTGCTTATTTCAGGCGGGCATACAATGCTCATCAAAGTTGAAAAACCCGGTTCTTATGAGCTTTTAGGTCAATCGGTTGATGATGCGGCAGGAGAGGCTTTTGATAAAACGGCAAAGCTTTTAGGTATTCCTTACCCGGGCGGTCCAGGTCTTGAGAAGCTGGCGCAAAAGGGCAATAGCAAAGCTTATCATTTTCCTAGACCGATGCTTGACAGACCTAATTGCGACTTCAGTTTTGCCGGACTTAAAACTGCGGTATTAAATGCGGTGCATGCAAGTACTGATTTAGAAAAGCAGAAAGGAGATATTGCTCGCTGCTTTACCGATGCAGTTGCCGACACTTTACGACATAAATGTGAAAGAGCTCTGAATATTACCGGACTTAATACTTTAGTCGTGGCAGGCGGCGTCAGCGCCAATACCGCCATTCGCAGCTGTTTATCCGAATTAATGGAAAATCGCGGCGGAAAAGCTTTCTTTGCTCGCCGCGAATTTTGTACCGATAACGGAGCGATGATAGCTCTTGCAGGAATGATGCGTTTTAAAGCAGGACAAATCGGTACTTTAGGGGTTGACGTTTTTCCGCGTTGGCCGCTGGATTCTTTAAAGGCTTTGTGATGGATAAGATTTTTATAAACGGCCTTAAAGTTTCCTGCATTATCGGAATTTTGCCTGATGAGCGTGTCCATGAGCAGCCGCTTATTATGGATGTCGTAATGGAACATTCTCTTAAACAGGCAGGTGAAAAGGGCGATCTTAATTTGAGCATTAATTATGCTATGGTTGCTTCTTTTTGCATGAATTTTGCAAAAGAGCGTAAAGCTTGTTTGCTTGAGGAGCTTGCTGAAGAACTTTGTGCAGAAATTTTGCAGAAGTTTAATCCTTCTTCAGTAACTTTAAGATTATCAAAGCCTGAAGCCGTTAAAGAAGCTTTAGGCGTAGGTATAGAGATTACCAGATGTAAATAGAGGAAGATAAGATGACTACTAAAGTTTACTTGGGTGTAGGTTCAAATTTAAATCGTGATAACGCTTTACGTTTTGCCAAAAAAGAGCTTTCAGCCTTATTTTCAAACGTTAAGTGTTCCTCCGTCTGGGAAAGCCGTCCGGTTCGCGAGGCAGAGCCTGATTACTATAATATCGTGATTGGCGGAGATTGCGATTTATCTCTTGATGATTTGGTCGCCAAGATCACCGAAATTGAGCTTTCTGCCGGTAAAGAGATGATGTTTAATAACGGCACTAATTTCGGCATCAAGCGTCGCCTCGATGTTGACGTATTGGTTTACGGTGATGTTGTAACCACTGAACCGTGCAAGCTGCCGCGTCATGATATTCAGGATTATCCGTTTGTTTTGTGCCCGTTATGCGAGATTGATCCTGATCTTGTTCACCCGCTTTTAAAAGTTCGTGTTGCTGAATTGTGGCAGGAAATGGAGCCTCGTCTGCCTGAAAAGATGAAGGTAAAAAAAGTTGATTTTAACTGGGAAGAGCCGGCACCTTCCTGGACTAAGGAATAATTGTGACCTTAACTCAAATTTTTGTTTTAGCCTTTCTTCAAGGCATCACTGAGTTTTTACCGGTTTCGTCAAGCGCACATCTTATTTTCCCAAGTCAAATTTTAGGCTGGCCCGATCAGGGCCTAGCCTTTGACGTGGCTGTGCATATCGGAACGTTGCTTGCCGTAATTATTTATTATTTTTCGGATTTGGTAAAAATTTCTTATGCCATGATCCGTTCTTTGATTGAACGGAAAAACACTCCTGAAAGCAGAATCGGTTGGTTTATAGTAATTGCAACCATTCCTGCAGGATTATGCGGTTTCCTCTTTGAATCTCATATTTCATCGGTTGCCCGTTCCATTCATATCATTGCGTATACGACGATAGGATTCGGTTTGCTGTTAGGTCTTGCGTCTTACGTTAATCGCAAGTTCTGCTGGAACAATGTGGTTAACATGGATGAGCGTTCGGATTCGTTAAGAAAGATGACGCTTACCCAGACTATTATCATCGGACTGGTTCAGGCGTTGGCCTTGATTCCGGGAACATCCCGATCCGGCGTTACCCTTACTGCAGGATTGTTTTTAGGCATGCGCCCTGAAGCGGCGGCACGTTTTAGTTTCCTTTTGTCTATTCCGATTATTTTGGCTTCAGGTCTGCTTGAAGGAATTAAGATCGTTCAATATCCGGAATTAAATGCAGCCCCGCTTGAGATATTCGTCGGCGTGTTCATTTCTTTTATAACGGCACTTATCGTTATTCATTGCTTCCTGAAGTTCATTTCAAAGTCAGGAATGGCGATTTTTGTTATTTATCGTCTGCTGTTGGGCGCTTTGCTGTTATATATCATCCATTAATGATTAAGGCGGAATTTTCCGCCTTAAGCTACTAAATTAATCCTTAAATTCCGAAATCGGCGGCATTTCATTTAGGCTGTCGTCAATTTCTCCTTGCGGCAGCATTTTCATAAAGTCTTTAACTAATTCCACTCGTTTTTCGTGCATTTTGATTCCGATGTCCTTACCAGTGTAGCCTAGCGAGATAAATTCACCTGCTTTAACGGAAAGACAAAGGCTGAAAATAGCCAGGAAGTAATCGGCACGCGGAAAAGGACGGTTTTCAAAACCTTTTCTTCCCAAGAAGTCGCATTTGCAGCATTGTACGAAAGGTTTTATGCGCTGAGGTCTGCGCCAGGCATCAAGTTTATCAAGCAAATTAACTATGCCTTCAGCCCCGTTGCGGTACAGATGATGCATATATGAGTGATGAAATACCACGATATATGCAAGCTCTTCATAGTCTTTGGGAACTTTAAGCCTCTTGCATAATTGTTTTAAAGGCTCTACTCCTAAAGCACAGTGATTGCGATGATGCGGCCATTCATTTTTAGGGGTTAAAGCTTTGCCTAAATCATGGCAGAGCATGGCAAAACGGGTTTTAGGATCGGAAGTCTCAAGACTTATGCGCCTGAGGGTCATAAGCGTGTGAATTCCCGAATCAATTTCAGGATGCCAGCGTTTGGGACCAGGGACTCCGAAAAGAGCATTCACTTCGGGGAATATAACTTTTAAAGCGCCTACTTTCTTTAAAATAATGAAAAAGATGTGGGGATCGGAGGTGTTAAGCGCTTTTTGGGTTTCTATCCATACCCGCTCGGGAGTAAGGCTTGATAACTCGCCGGATTGAGTCATCTCCTGCATGAGTAAAAGAGTCTCATCGGCAACATAGAAGCCTAAATAATGAAGTTTAGCGGCAAAACGCGCGACACGCAGTACTCTTAGTGGATCTTCTTTAAAAGAAGGTGAAATATGACGTAAAACCCGATTATTTAAATCGATTAAACCGCCGTAAGGATCAATAATTTGGCCGCTCTTGTCCATCGCCATGGCGTTGATGGTTAAATCGCGGCGCAGCAAATCTTCTTCAAGCGTTACGTCTTTGCCGAACGAGCATATAAACCCGGTATAACCGTGACCTTGTTTCTTTTCAGTACGTGCAAGAGCATATTCTTCTCCGGTTTTAGGATGGATGAAAACCGGAAAATCGTTTCCTACTTGGGTAAAACCCAAAGAGAGCATTTCTTGCGGTGTAGATCCTACAACTACATGATCGCGATCAGCTCCTTCTATTTTCAGCAGTTGATCGCGGACAGCTCCGCCGACTAAATACTCTTGCATCAAGATCCTTTTTAATAGCGATCACGTCTGCGCTTTAAACGCGGACGGGGTATAAAAATGAAAATCGCGCCTAAAATAGCGCCGCCTAATGCGATCATAGCACCTTGCATCCACCAGCGCATCTGCATATCCAAATCTTTGGTTTCAAGACTTTCGGCGTAGCTGCGGCGCTGTTCATCAAGCTGTTGAATCGTAGCGTCTTTTTGCAAAATAGCTTCTTTCATGCCGGAATTTTCTTTTTCAAGGCGCTCAAGTCTTTTTTTTGCAGCTTGATAATTGCGTGAAAGTTCGGTGTCATAATTTTCAAGCTTATAAGTAAGGTCGTTTACCTGTTTTTGCAGATCTTCAGTAAGGGTATAGCCGCAAGGCTCTACCTGCAGGGTGTCGGATTGCATCCAGAATTCCTTTCCGTCTTCACTTCTAACTTTGTAAAACTTGCCGCGCTCTTCAAGGAAGGTGAGTTTATCGCCGATACGTACCGAGCCGTTGATGCGATAGCGGGAGCTGGGGCCGCTTCTGGTCCAGATGCGATTATGATCGGATACGTAAACCGTTTCTCCTGGAGTAGGAGTTTGCGGGGTTTCTGTCTCTGCGGCAAAGGCAGAGCTGAATAAACATAATAAGGCTACGACGAGTGAAAAAGCTGCTTTTGATTTAAACACGGTAATTCCTTTTTATTTATATCCCCTTTAGTCAGGAGAGATTTGCGCATAATACAAAATTATCGGTTTTGTATTGCAGTGTTATAGACACCGGCATATTGAAGCTGTCAAACCTGGGAGCTTTATGTCCTAATCGATTTTCGATATTAACAAAGCCCGATCTTACTGCTGCGCTTTAAGTTACGTAACATATTTGATAATCATATCATTTTTTGTCATTTTCCCAAGATTTTTAATGAGTAAAAAGGCTGTATTTTCATGCACTTTACAAGAATTTAACATTTTTTAAAGTGCGTAAGGATTATCGGTTTGCTATCATGACAAAAGAATATGTTTTTTAAGGACGATTATATGAACTGTCAGGAAATAGAACTTAAGTTCGGAGTTATCGGAGTTTGTACTAATTTAAGAAAAATTCTGCAGAGCATCGGAAATGTAGAAAATGAGCATGTCGATAATCTGACCAACATCTATTTTGATACTAATAAACGCGACTTTTATGAGATGCAGGCAGGACTTCGCATCCGTAAAGCCAATGACTATACCGAACAGACTTTAAAGATTCGCGGTTCTAATATTGCAGGCGTACATGTACGAAATGAATATAACGTTCGCATTGATGAAAACGCTAAAAAACCTGATTTGTCTTTATTTCCGCTTGACGCTTTCCCGGACGGCACTGATTTGGCGCAGCTGCAGAAAAAACTGCGTAAAGATTGCGAGCTTGATTTTACCCGCCATAGCTATGATTTCAGGTTCGGTGAAGCTTTGTTTGAGGTAAGTTATGATCGCGGCGGAATCTTATATGAAGGCGGTAAATATCCGATTAATGAACTTGAAGTTGAATTAAAAGAAGCTTCTTTGTCAGAAGAAGAGCTGCTTGATGCTTTTTTAAATCTGGTAAAGGCTTTGGATGAAAAAGGCATAGCTTTAACTTTAGAACCTTTTTCAAAAATGCATAAAGCCGCGGTTTTGCTGCGCAATGAGCGCAATCAGATAAGGTTGCCTGACTCCGGTCCTCATAACGTAAGTGAATTCCTTATCGGACTTATCATTATGTTTGAAAAGATGATAGGTCTTTTGATGGTAAAGCAAAATCCTGCGGTTTTAGGCTATATAAGCTATACCTTAAAAGCAATTAATAAGGCTTTAAAGGAATTAAAGCGTGAGCTTAAAATGGCATTCCCTTCAGAGCAGATAAAGCCTTTATTAAAAGAAATAAAAGACTTGCGTGCCATCTTAATGCATATGTATAAATATATGCATGCGCTTGAAGGCGAGTTTTTAAACGTGGCTTTTGCCATAGATGAACATGAAATTGCGTCTACGGTCGAAGTTTTACGCGCTAAAATCGGTAAAACTAAACTTTATATGTTGCCTTTGCGCATCAGAGTTTTGCTAAATAAGATAGCGGCCGCCTACGAAAAATAATTGAGCGGCGCTAAGGAAGGATAATGCCGTACTCAATTGTCCCGAATAAAAACAATCTTCCCGATTTGCCGGAGGTTTTGCAAAAAGAAGCCTCCATTTATACCGAGCGTCTTAAGAATCGCCTTGACGCTCAGGATTTTGCCAAATTATGTGAGCAAAAGGACTTAAATTATGTCCTCGGCATGTCGGATTTTATAGCTAAAACTTTAATTCAATTCCCCAAACAGTGTCTTGAACTTATAGAAAAAGGGGCAATTGAAAGCGATACTTTTTCTTTAAACCGAGAAGACGCCGTTAAGGCGGTTATTGTTTCCGGAATTTCCGATATTGAGCTTAAAAAGCGTTTGCGCATCCTGCGCCGCAGCTCAATGGTTCCGATTGCCTGGCGTGACTTGACTGGACGGGCCGACATTGAGGAAATTTTCACCTCTTTATCCAATCTTGCAGAAGCTATCGTTTTGCAGACCGTTAGAGTCGTGAGAGCGTCATTATCAAATGTTTTCGGCAACGCTTTTGATAAAGACGGCAAAGAGATGCCGCTTTTGGTTTTCGGAATGGGAAAACTGGGTGGCGGGGAGCTTAATTTTTCTTCTGATTTGGATTTGATCTTTTCTTATCCTTACGACGGTCAGACCATAGGCGGCAGCCGCGTTATTTCCCATCAGGAATTTTTTGCCAAAATAGTACAGCGTGTGTCCAATCTTTTATCCGACACTACCGTGGACGGATTTTGCTACCGCGTTGATTTGCGTTTGCGTCCTTTCGGTGATGCAGGTCCCTTGGTTCACAGCTTTGACGCTCTTTCCGTTTACTATGAGACACAGGGACGTACCTGGGAGCGCTATGCCCTGGTTAAAGCCAAGCTTTTGGGCACTAAAGACGACTGGGGCGATTATGGCAGCGAGCTTATAGAAATGCTCCGTCCTTTTGTGTATCGCCGCTATCTTGATTTCGGCGCTATAGAGTCATTGCGCAAGCTTAAGCACATGATTGAAGCTGAGGTAAGACGACGCAACTTAAACGGCAATTTTAAGCTGGGCTCAGGCGGCATACGCGAGGTTGAATTTATCGCTCAAGTCTTTGAATTAATGCGCGGCGGACGCATCCCTGAATTGTCCGAGCGTTCTTTGCGCGTTACTTTAAGAAAGCTTGATAAGCTGCAGCTTCTGCCCAGCGATGTTTGCAAGCGGCTTGATGAGAATTATATTTATCTAAGACGCCTTGAGAATGTTATTCAGGAATTTTCCGATCAGCAAACTCAATGTTTGCCGCAGAACCCGCGCGATGAAGAACGGGCTCGTCTTGCCATGAATAAGGCAAGTTTTGCCGAGCTTAAAGAAGAGCTCAAAGCTGTCATGGACGAAGTCCATGAAGAGTTTTGCAAGGTTATCCGTGACGAGCCTGATTCTGATAATTCAGCAGATCGCGACAGTGCGGAGCTGTGGGAGTCAAATTTATCTCTTGAAGAGATGGCGGAAGTCCTTGAACCATTGATGAAAGATTCTTCAAAGGCTCTTGATTACGCTAAAGCGGTTGATGAGTTAAGAAGACTGCTTGCAAGACAGCCGATGGGACCTGTTGGACGCCAGACTTTGGTTCATTTGATGCCTTTTTTGATTAAGGAAATTGCAGCAGACGATGATCCGCCGTCTTTATTTAAAAAAATCGGACTTTTAATCGAAAAGGTGGCATTGCGTACTACTTATCTGCAGCTTTTAAGTGAAAATCATCAGGCCTGCTTAAGGCTTATCGGTTTATTGAAAGATAACGCTTTTGCCGGATCTCTTATTTCCGCACATCCTATTTTGCTTGATGAATTAATTGCTCCGCATTATTTGAATGCTCCGCCAAAGCCCGATGAATATATGGCTATGCTGCGTGAGAAATTACTGCGTATCGATCCTGATGATTTAGAAGATCAGATGGAAGAGCTGCGCTTGTTTAAAAAAATAATGGTGCTGCGCATTGCCATGTCCGACAGAGCGGAAAGTCTGCCGTTAATGAAAATAAGCGATTCTTTAACTTGGCTTGCCGAAGCTTTGATTCGTGAAATTTCAATTCTTGCGTGGAATCAGACGGTCAAGCGTTTCGGAGCGCCTCCTGGAAGAAGCGCGGCCGATCCGGGGTTTGCCATTATCGGTTACGGAAAATTAGGCGGAATCGAACTTGGCTATAAATCCGATTTGGATATGGTGTTCATTCGCGACATTGATGACTCCATGACGGAAGGAGAGCATAGCGTACCGTGCGCCATGTTCTATCAGCGTTTGGTGCAAAGGCTTTTGCATTTATCTACAACGCGCATGTCAGGCGGTGTTCTTTATGATTTGGATATGCGTCTGCGTCCTGACGGAGATTCGGGAATGCTCGTTACCGATACTGCCGCATTTGAAGCATATCAGGAAAAGCGCGCCTGGACATGGGAGCATCAGGCTTTGGTAAGAGCAAGGCCGATAGCCGGATCGCACAAAGTCATGGAGCGCTTTGAAGAAATCAGAAGCAAAGTGCTGCGTATGCCGCGAGATGATGAAAAGTTAAAGCAAGACGTTTTTGCCATGCGCTGCAAGATGCGCGATCATCTTGATCGCAGCGGCAAGACGCTTTTTGATTTAAAGCAAGGGCGCGGCGGTATGGTTGATATTGAATTTATCGCCCAATATCTTTTGCTTCGTGAAGCCCCAAAACACTCCGATATGGTTTTATGGTCGGACAACGTGCGTATTTTGGATGAATGCTCACGCCTTAATATTTTGTCAAAAGAGGATGTCACGACCTTAAAAGATGCGTATATCGCAATTCGCGGCTATTATCATCGGGTTTCTTTAGCTGATTTGCCGCGTATTGTAGCAATTGAGGATAAACCTAAAGAATGCGCTGACGTTGAAAGAATTTGGCGTAAGCTTTTTGCTAAAGAGGAAGAGGATTTAAGTGCCGGTATCAAGATTGATATTAAGCATCAAATCTTAAAGTAGACATTAGACGTAAAAAGCAAATAAAAAAGCGCGGCTGACTTGCCGAAAAAGAGTTCGCTGCGCTTTTTGGGCGGATTGGCAAAGCCTGTTTAAAGTTTCACAAAAGAAAGATTTTGTAATTCATGATCATTTTAATTGCGGGTGACACTCATACCGGTAAAACCTTGTTGGCGCAAAGACTGCTGGAAAAGTACAAATATCCCTACCTGTCAATAGACCATTTGAAAATGGGGCTTATTAAAAGCGGAAAATGCAGTTTTACTGCCGAAAGTCCCGATGCGGAAATTACGCAATATGTGTGGCCGATTGTTAGGGGAATGATTACAACTTGTATTGAAAACTCACAAAACTTGATTGTGGAGGGATGCTATATCCCGTTTGCTTGGGAACAAGATTTTTCTGCTGAAGAACTGCAGCAAATTAAGTATGTCTGCTTGATATTCTCTAGAAAATATGTAGAAACTCATTTTGAGGATATTGTTAGATTTGAGAATGTCATAGAAAAACGTTTGTTTTCCGACATCAATTTAAAGGAGATGTTAAAAGTAAATGACTATAACTTGGAGCAATGCATCTCCCGAAATTATAACTACATTTTGATTGATGATGCTTATCACATTGACTGTGTATAAGGATGTAAAAGTACAAGTGAATCTCGAATTTTTTGAAAATTTGTAATTTATAGATTACAATAATATATTATGAAATACATCATTGAACAAACCAATCTTTTTAAAAATTGGTTGCAGTCTCTTAGAGATAGACAAAGCCAATATCGCATTATGTAACGAATTTTACGCATGGAGGATGGAAATTTAGGAGACATAAAACATATAGATAATGATTTGTATGAAGCCAGATGTTTCTTCGGTCCAGGCTACCGTTTGTATTTTACGTTTAAAGGAGAAGTGATTTTATTGCTATTGATAGGAGGAGATAAATCCACTCAAAGAGATGATATAAATAAAGCGCGAGAAATTTTGTCATCTAAGGAGATTTCATTATGGAAAAAATAACTATAAGTAAATTTGACCCTTTAGACTTCCTAAAGAACGAACACGATTATAACGACGCTTTACGTGCTGCATTTGAAGAAGATCCCGGAGACGGTTCTTTAATAGCTAAAACTATAGGGTTAATTGCTAAAGCGAAGGGAATGAGTAAAGTCTCTAATGAAACATGTTTAGCTAGAGAAAGCCTTTATAAGGCTCTTTCAGGAGAAGGCAATCCTGAGTTTCGTACTATCTGCAAAGTTTTTAAGGCTCTGGGCTTCAATTTAACATTTACGCAAGCGACGCATACTTAAGTTTATCGAAACATATGTCTTTTGTTTCTAATTAGCTTGCTACATTGCCGGCTCTATAAAAATAACAAGGCATGCAATACTATCAGTGATAGCTAACATGTAAAAGGCAGAACGATCCCGCCTTTAAAGTTTTTTGTCTTAATCTTGTCAGTTTGGTTTTTGCAGTGTAGGGCGCGGAGCTCCCGGAATGCGCGGGCCTTCATACATTTTAGGTCCTATGCCTTCAGGACAAATGTAGGCGCGGCCTGAAAGTGCGACGCCGACGTCGGGTGAAAAATATAAGCCTATGGGGGCTGCATAAGCATGGGTTTCCACTACGTGGGTCGCACCTAATTTAGCAGCCTGAAGCTTTAAATCAAAACGGGCATTATTGACTGTTGCGCGCGGAGTAGTGTCAACATCGGCAATAAATTCACATCCTTGAACTTCTTGAGGCAGAGCGGTAACAATTTTATAAGCTATATTGCGCTCAAAATCACTTACGCATCCTGATAGAAGAAAAGCTCCGGCAGTGCTTATAAACAAAAAAGTCTTTTTCATCATTTTTTATTACTTAATCTCCGGATAGCGGGACGGCTCACCGTCAGGCACGGTTTTAAAGCGTCGATGCAGCCACAGATATTGCTCAGGAGCAATTTTAATCATATTTTCGATTACTTTGTTGCAGCGTGCGGTATCGGCAACTTCATCGTCCGTAGGGAAATTGTCAAGGGGAGCCGATACGTAAAGGCGGTAACCGTCTTTTACGCGAATGGTCCAGGAAGGCTGAACCAGCGTGTTTTTAATTTTAGATAAATCGTGAACTCCGGTAACCGTGGCAGCTTTTTCCACAGCAAAAAAAGGCACGAAAATAGAAACTTTACGTCCATAGTCCTGATCGGGTGCGTACCATATAGGAAGGCTTTTCATTAAAGCTCTTATCATGGTGCGCGGATCTGCCCTGTCAACTAAAGCAAGATTTGATTTTAAACGACCTTTAACTTGGGCATACTCCCACACGGGATGATCGGACGGACGATAAACCCCGACTCCCGGTTTGATGGTAAGAGCGTACATTCTTGCCATAAGCTCAAGCGTAACGAAATGGCAGGTTAAAACCAGGATCCTCGCGTCACTTGCGGCAATAGCGCGGGCGCGTTCTAACTCTTCATCATCGATAATGGTATATTTTAAAATCTTTTTGTCAGACCAAAACCAAGCCATTCCGGTTTCAAAAACTGCCATACCTGAGTTTTCAAAGATTTTTTCTGCAAGCTCGGCACGTTCTTTATCAGTCATTTGCGGAAAGGCAAGTTTTAAATTGCAGTCAACGATATAGCGTCTTCCTTTGATGACTCGGGCCATTATTTTACCCAAGGATTTGCCGAGCTTCATTAAAAGAGGATAGGGAATTAATTTGACGCTTATATATAAAGTAAAAACGGCAAGCCATGCACTCCAAAAAGTCGGGTAAAGCATTTTACGGGTAAAAACGGCTTTTTCAGTTAATCCCTTGCCCCAACCTTTATCGCGGTTTACGGTTCTGTGCTGCTTTTGTCTTTTGGAAAAAGAAGTATGTAATGATATTTTTTTCTGTGTCATTTAGCGCCCTATAATTTATTACATTAATTATAGCGTACGAGTCCTTTGATTTAAATTTGTTATTTCTTTAGTAATTGTAAAAAGAATAATTTGAATTTATTGAAAATTCTTATTAGATCCTAATGGACAGCTTGATTATTTTAGGAGTGAATATAAAAAAAGAGAACTATGTAATGCGCATAGTTCTCTTTGAGGATAGGAAAATATTAGCTTTGATATTCTGCGGCTATGTTTAAAATAGCTTCAATATCATGTTTATTTAATACAACAAAATGCCCTTCGGTATGATTTTCATCCCCGATGTTATTTAAAAGTACGGGAATATCTTTCTTTTTAGCTCCCAGTTCTTCGAAGTTAAGCGGTAATTTCGCTTCTTTCCAGAGATTTCTTAAAGCTTTAATACCATTTTTGGCTGTATTTTCAGGTTCACTAAAATCCATAGCACAGCCGAAAACTCTATTGGCAAATTTAGCAAAACGCATGATATCGTGTTTATAAACATAATCCATCCATGCTGGCATCACGACTGCAAGCCCGGCACCATGGGCACAGTCATAAAGAGCCGAAAGTTCATGTTCAATACGATGACTTGCCCAATCTTGTTCTCTATCTACGCCAAGAAGATTGTTATGGGCTAAAGTTGATGCCCACATAATAGCAGCACGAGCTTCATAGTCTTTAGGATTATTCATGACTCGTGGCAACATTTTTACCATAGTTCTTAAGACGCCTTCTGCAAGTTCATCTGTAAGTTCTACATCTTTAGTGTTGGTAAAGTATCTTTCCATTACATGGCACATTATGTCGCAGGCTCCGCAAGCAGTCTGAAAAGGAGGCACTGTTTGTGTAAGCTCAGGGTTTAAAATTGAAAAAGTACAAACATTGCTTTGCAAGTTGCATCCTTTCTTTTTGATGATACCGTTTACTTCTTTTTCAATAACGCAACTGTTTGAGCCTTCAGATCCTGCTGCTGCAATAGTAAGAATACACCCTACAGGAAGCGTTTGTTGAGGAATTTTTCCTTCCATAAAGAAGTCCCAGAAATCTCCTTCATATGGAACTCCCATTGCGATAGCTTTAGCACTGTCAATAACGCTGCCTCCTCCGACAGCGAGAATTAAATCAATACCTTTATTTTTACAAAGTTTTATTCCTTCATAAACCAGATCTGCTCGCGGATTAGGAAGAACTCCGCCTAGACGAGTGCACTCAAGTCCTGATTCAATCAAAATTTGTTCAACTTTGTCTATAAGGCCTGATTTAAGGGCTGATTTTCCACCAAAATGTAACAGAACATGGTGGGCGTTATATTTTTTACAAATATTTCCTACTTCGTTTTCTTGCCCTTTTCCGAAGTAAAAGTCTGTTGGTCTGCAAAAATTGAAATTATTCATTTTTTTTTACTCCTACACATTAATCATTATTTACTGAATCATTCCCGCCATACGCGGTATGGTTAATGATAGTTCAGGGATGAATGTGACTAAGACCAATGCGCTGATGATAGCGATAAAGAAAGGAATGAGCTTCTTTGTAACCGTCTCGATTGATTGTCCGCTGATACTGCAACCGACAAACAAAGCTGCGCCAACAGGAGGTGTGGTGATTCCTACACAGAGGTTAAACATAATCATAATACCGAAATGTATAGGATCCATGCCGATTTGTACTGCAATAGGAAGGAAAATAGGAGTAAAAATTAACAGAGCAGGAGTCAAATCCATGAACATACCTACAATAAGTAATATTACATTCATGATAAGTAAAATAATGACAGGGCTCTGAGTTACTCCCAAAATGCTTTCTGAAATAATCTTAGGCAGCTGAGTATATGCAAGTACATAAGACATGATAGTCGAGGCGCCTATTAGGAAAAGGACTAAACAGCTAACCTCAATTGTGTCTTTAGCGATTTCTCTTAATACTTTGATATTAATTTGTTTATAAATACAAGCAAGAATGAAAGCATAGACAACAGCAGTACAAGCTGCTTCAGTTGCTGTGTAAAGTCCACCGATAATACCGCCGATGATTACAATAATTAATGCAAGACTGGGAAGTGCCTGGAAAATAACAATTAGCGCTTCTTTAAAAGTAAATTTTACTATTCCGCCTTTGCCTGCCCACTCAGGATGAAGCTTAAAGTAAATTGCAGCAACGAGCATTGATGCAAGTCCCATTAAGATACCTGGAATATAGCCTGCAAGGAATAAAGCACCAATTGATGTTCCACCGCTTACTACTGAATAAACAATCATTCCGTTTGAAGGCGGAATAATTTGACCGGTAGGCCCTGAAGCAATATTTGCTGCAGTAAAAAATGATATATCCATACCGTTTGCTTTAGCTTCAGGAAGCAATGTTTTTCCAACGGCAGCTACGGCTGTACCGGAACCGGAAATCGCACCAAAAAGCATATTGGCAACAATGTTTACATGGGTAACGGCACCGGGAATTCTACCAACGAAAATATAGGCAAATCTTACAAGTCGTAGAGCAATACCGCCATGATTCATGATATTGCCTGCAAGAACGAATAACGGTACAGCTAAAAGACTGAATGAATCAATACCGTTTACCATTTTTTGCCCAGCTGTTGATACACATACTTCAAACGGCATGTTCATAGCTAATATGGCAATTGAAGAAACACCGATTGAAATTGCAATAGGAACACCTAGAGCAATTAGTGCAATGAAAATTAAAACCAGATATAAACCTAATAAACCGTCCATTGCTGCCTCCTAATTCTTTTTGCTGATAAAAAGTTCAATGATGTGCAAAATCATGTAATAGATAATGCAGAAGGCGCTTATAGGCAAAATCGAATAGAAAGCACCCATGGGTATTCCTAAAGAAGGAGATGGTTGAGCTAATGTTCTTAAGATAAGGCGTTGGCTTCCATAAATCATTACAAGAACAGCAAAAGCAATAATTAAAAGATAAGTACAAAGAATGACAATGTTTTTAAGCTTTTCAGGAAGTTTATCTCTTAATGAAGTTACACTTAAGTGGCTGTTGCTGCCAAACATATATGCGCCACCCAAAAATCCCATCCATACCATTAAATAACGAGCCAATTCATCAGTAAAAGTACTGGGACTTGAAGCTACATAACGTGACAAAACCTGCCACGAAACATCTAAAACAAGTACTACAATAAGGATCGTATTTATCCAGAAGAGCACTTTGTTCATAGCACTTCTTAAAAATTTTATAGTATCCATAGCGTAGGTTCCTAAAATGAGGGCAACCTAAGTTACCCTCAAAATTACTAAGTTACTTATTTAAATTTATTTGATCGCTTGAATGGCTTTGATCAGGTCTGCTCGATCTGAATTTGCCATTTGTGCTTCAAGAATGGATTTTGTTTTTTCTACGAATGGAGTTTTATCGAGAGTTACATATTCAATACCGAGATCTTTTATTTGAGCTGTATAAGTTGAGAGCTCTTCTTCATAAAGTCTCATTTGCTCATCACGTGCATAAGCGGAAGCTTCAGTAATCCATTGCTTTTCCTGATCTGACAGATCTTCCCATACATATTGAGACATTATTACAAGATTAGGCGGCATTGAGTGTTCGTCAGCGCAGAAGTATTTTGCAACTTCACAATGGCGAGATTGAACATAAAACACAAAGTTGTTTTCTGCCCCATCAATAACTTTTTGTTGTAGAGCAGAATAAACTTCAGCAGATGATAAAGGAGTTGGTTGTCCGCCAAGAAGTTTAACGGTATCAATTGACATTTGTGCTTCTGGTACGCGCATCTTTAAGCCGTCAAGGTTTTCTGGCTTTTCAATCTTAGTTGAAGAATAGAAGCTACGCGGCGCGGCTGTTTCAAACCATAATCCTTTAAAACCGAGATCTCCTGTTGCATCTAATAAATATTTATATGCGGCATCAGATTTTATGAATTTTTTTAAATGATCAAAATCTCTGAACAGGTAAGGAATATTTAAAGCAGCGTATCTTGGATAGAAAGTTTCGATAACCTGACCACCTACACGACATATATCAAGAGCACCGTTTAATACTTGCTCCGCCATTTCTCTTTCACCGCCCAAAATACTGTTTGGGAAAATGGTCACATTAAGTTCGCCGTTTGATAATTCTTTTAGTTTTTCACCGAAAAGAACAAATGCTTCATGGTCAGAAGAATTTTCAACCAGAGAATGTCCAATGCGTAGATCTCGTGCAAAAGCAGATGATGTACTCATCAAGGATAAACAGGCGATTCCGGTTGCTACGAGAGCTGATAATTTAGAAAGCTTCATAAGCTTTACTCCTTATGCAGTGATTGTCATGGCACATTGATGACAATATTAAAAGTCCAAAATGATTTTTATCCCATTACCATAACTAAAACGTTTTAGAAAAACGTTATATAAAACTTACTCGATAAATTATTTTCTGTAAACAGGCTTATTTATGCGATTTATAAGTTTTGAGATCGGATTCTCAATTCTAAAAATATGCACACAAAATCTTCTAAAACGTTTTAGTAATTAATTATTTGAATTAAAATATTTTTTCTATAAATATAATGTGTCGAAAATAATATAAAAATATAGAGTGTGATCTACAACGTATTTCTTAATATTTTTTGCTTTATAATTTTCATCAAATCCCATTGCCAGACTTTTATGTTTTTTATAATTATTTGTTTTGAGGTATAAAAATGAGCAAATTGTCTGGTAAAAATGTATTTATCACTGGAGCGGAACAGGGAATTGGAAAAGCTACAGCTGAACGTTTGATCGAAGCTGGTTGTAATATTTATGTCCATTATTTTATCGGTGATGAAGGGCCTAAAGAATTATGTGCTTTAGCTCAGAGTAAAGGACAGAAAGCCAAATACGGTTATGCTGATTTAACAAATCGTGAAGAAACTGAAAAGTGTGTTAAAGAAGCAGCTGATTTTTTGGGTGGTATTGATATTTTAGTTAATAATGCCGGTGGCATCATAGCAAGAAAATGGCTTGGTGAACTTGATGAAGCATTTTGGCAGAAAGTTATTGATGTTAATCTTACTACTATGATGAATGTAACCCAAAGTGCTCTTCCGTATTTAAAAGAGGCAAAAGATGGCGCAAGTATTGTAAATCTTGCTTCTTTAGCAGGAAGATGCGGCGGACATTCAGGTTCTCTTGTTTACTCAATGACTAAAGGTGCAGTTTTAACTTGGACTCGCTCTTTGGCTGCAGAACTTGGAGAATATGGAATCAGAGTCAATGCTGTAGCTCCTGGTCTTATTTTAGGTACCCGTTTCCATAATCAGCACACCACCAAAGAGTCTGCTGAAGCAACTATTAAGACTATTCCTTTAGCAAGAGCCGGAAACGCAGATGATGTAGCACGAGCTATTACTTTTTTAGCATCAGAATATGACGGATTTATTTCCGGTGCTACTTTGGATATTAATGGCGGTGTTTATAGAATGTAACTAAATAAAGGCAACTTAATTGTTGCCTTTAGGAGTTTACTATGATTAAGGCTGAGATATTACATCCAGAGCTTTTGGGAACCTTGGCAAAGTGTGGTCACAAGACTCAAATATTAATTGCTGATAGTAATTATGCAGTTTTGTCAAATACAAATCCGAAAGCAAAAATTATTTATTTAAATTTTTCAAGGAATCTTTTACAAAGCGATATTATTCTTACAAAACTTTTACAATGTATAAATGTTGAAAGTGCTGTAATGATGGAATATCCTGATTCATTTAATAATACGATAGTAGGTGAATATGAGAGCATTTTAGGACAAGATGTACCTATTTCATATTTACCTCGCCAGGCTTTTTATGATGAGGTAAAAAGCGATAAAACCGTATTGGTTATAGCAAGTGGAGAAACCAGACGTTTTGCTAACATTTTACTTACAGTCGGTGTAGTTTCATAACAAAATTGTTGTTAGTGATATTGTATATAAATAAAATTATTAGGCATTAATGTTTGACTTTAATGCCTTTTTTTTCAATTGTTTTTACGGATTTTCTGCAAACAAGTTTTGGCATATATAAAAATTCTTTTGGTTTAAGCTTAGATCCTTCTATTCTGCTTATTAAACGTTTTAACATTTGTTGTGCCATTTTGTTTATTGGAGAGGATATTGTGGTTAAAGAAGGAGACATGAGTGCAGACAAATAAGTATCATCAATTCCTATAATGGATATATCGTCTGGGATTTTTATTCCTAAAGATTGAAACCTTGAAATCATTCCGAGGGCAACCATATCGTTAATCGTAACAATACCTTTTGGAAGCTTTTTGCGGTTTTTTAAAAGGTAGTCAGCAGCTTTTGTCCCTATACGGATAAGGTCGGCGTCGCCAAAATCTTCGGTTTCCTTTATAACTAACTCTGTTCCGTCTGTATTGATTCCGTATGTTTTTAAAGCATGCTTAAATCCTGAAATCTTATTCATTCTACTAAGAAAATCACCATGAATGGTAACAAACATTAAATCTCTAATACCTTGTTGAATAAGGAAAGATGCTGCAAGTTCTCCAGCTTTAAAGTTATCCATAGAAATGCTGTCAATTAATAGTTCTTCATTTTGAGATGAGTCAACACCGTCGTAACTAATAATGTTCATTCCATTTTCAATAGCTTTTTTAAAGTGTTTTTTTTCTGTGTCTGCTGATACAACAATAGCTCCTGAAATGCCAAAAGCTGACATTTCTTCGAGAAAATGTTGTTCTTGTTTATCTTGACGATTAGTATTGCCGATCATAATTTGGTATCCATAATTTTCTCTGGCAATTTTTTCTAATATATTTACAAGAGCAGCAAAATTTGGGTTCATAAAAGACGGTATCAACACTCCAATCATCTTTACTTGACCAGATTTTAATTGTTGCGCTGATTTATTTGGGAGGTAATGAAGATCTTTAATGCATTGTTCAATACGTTCTAACGTTTCTTTTCTCATTTGATTTGTCCGTCCGTTTATAACGTTAGATACGGTACTTACTGAAACTCCTGCTTTTTTGGCTACATCTTTGATTCCGACCATTGGGATTCCTGAAATGTGTTTATCTGTTTACTTTGGATTTTTATAATTAA
>ERZ779866.1973-NODE-1973-length-19368-cov-12.200228_pt1 | contig 19368 bp, 17 predicted proteins | sample MGYA00511248_ERZ779866 | MGnify/ENA primary metagenome ERZ779866 (study PRJEB29588, sample SAMEA2155758) | human gut metagenome | biome: human gut; feature: human-associated habitat; material: faeces | place: Denmark | collected 2008/2010 ... | reverse complement strand
TCCTTGGGGTCGACGCCCTGTTTGTGCAGGCGCTTGTACTCGTCGGCCACATCCAGGATGTGCAGGATCTCTTTGGGGGTCAGGGCGCTCAATTTCAACAGATGTTTCATCAGAACTTCTCCAGAACAGTACGCAGGGTGTCCAGCGCGGTGTCAACATCGGTCTCGGTCAAAATCAGCGGCGGCAGCAGGCGCAGGCGGGTCTTGGCCGTCAGCACCAGCAGGCCGTTCTCAATCAGCTTGGCGGCCAGCTCCTTGTTGGTTTTGTCCCCCTTGACTTCCACGCCGATCATCAGGCCCATGCCCCGGATACCGGAGACATAAGGGCTATTGAGGGCAGCGATCCCGGAGCGCAGGTACTCCCCCTTCTCCTTTACTTCCGCCAAAAATTCCGGCGTCATCGTGTCCATGACCACGCCAGCAGCCGCTGCGGCCATGGGATTTCCGCCGAAGGTGGAGCCGTGATCCCCGGCACCCAGAACCTTCCGGCACTTCTCATTGGTCAGGAAGCCGCCGAAGGGCAGGCCACCGGCAATACCCTTGGCAAAGGACACCACGTCGGGCTGGATGTCAAACTGCTGGAAAGCAAAGACGGAACCAGTGCGGCCGATGCCGGTCTGGACCTCATCAATCAGGAGCAGCCAGTCCTTTTCCGCACAGAGCTTGGCCACTGCCTGGACATAGTCCTTGTTCAGAGGATTGACGCCGCCCTCGCCCTGGATCAGCTCCATCATCACCGCGCATACGTCGTCTCCACTCTGGGCAAGGAGGCTGTCCATATCGTTGGCATCGGCATAGCGGAACCCTTCCGTGAAGGGGAAGAAAAATTCGTGGAAATGATCCTGGCCGGTAGCCTTCAAAGTGGTGATGGTCCGGCCATGGAAGGAGTTCTTCAAGGTAATGATAGTGGCACGGCCCTGGCCATACTTGTCAAAGGAGTACTTCCGGGCGGTCTTGATCATGCCCTCGTTGGCCTCGGCTCCGGAGTTGCCGAAGAAGGCCGCTGCCATGCCCGAGGCAGGCACCAGCTTGGCCGCCAGAGCAGCATAGGGTTCGGTATAAAAAAGGTTGGAGATATGACCCACTTTCATGGCCTGGTCGTAAATGGCCTTGGCCCACTTCTCATTGGCGTAACCCAGAGAGCACACACCGATACCAGAGGTAAAGTCGATATATTCCTTCCCCTCTGTATCCCACAGGGTAGCTCCCTTGCCGTGGTCGATAGCCACGGGATTACGTCCATAGGTCTGAAGGACATACTGGCTGTCCAAAGCTTTGATCTGTTCAAAATTCATGGTTCAACTTCCTTTCTTACCAGATCATGGTGCCGATGCCCGCATGGGAGAGCACTTCGATCAAAATGGAGTGGGGGATGCGGCCATCCAGGATATGAGCGCGGGCAACACCGCTGCGCACCGCCTCCACACAGCAGTCGATCTTGGGGATCATGCCCCCGGCGATCACATTCTCTTTCATCAGCCGGGGCACGTCAGAGGGGTGGATCCGGGAGATAAGGGTGGATTCGTCGTTCTTGTCCCGGAGAAGGCCACGGACGTCGGTGAGCAGAATCAGCTTCTCCGCGCCGATGGCAGTAGCCACTTTGGCGGCGGCGGTATCGGCGTTGACGTTGTAGCTGGTCTCCGCATCAATGCCCTGTGCCACAGTGGAGATCACAGGGATGAATCCGCCGGCAATGGCGTCCTGGATCGGCTTGGGGTCCACCTCCACGATATCACCCACCAGGCCGTAGTCCACACCATCCTCCATGCGGCGCACTGCCTTGAGCATGCCGCCGTCCAGGCCGCACAGGCCCACGGCACTGCCGCCGCAGCGGTTGAGGGTGGCAACCAGGTCCTTATTCACCTTACCGCAGAGGACCATCTGCACCACGTCCATGGTCTCCTCGTCGGTATAGCGAAGGCCGTTGACAAAACGGCTCTCCTTCCCGACCTTTTTCAGCATGGCACTGATCTCCGGGCCGCCGCCGTGGATCACCACCACATTGATGCCCACAAGCTTCAGGAGGATGATATCACTGATCACCGCTTTGCGCAACTCCTCGGAGATCATGGCGTTGCCGCCATATTTCACTACCACGGTCTTTTTATTGTAGCACTGGATATAGGGCAGGGCCTCTACCAGCACCTGCGCCCGGTCGGAATGGGAAAGCTCCATGTCTCGTACCTCTTCCTTCTATTGGGTTTTCTGGCCTACCGATCAGGTCCGGTAGTCGCCGTTGATTTTAATATAATCGTAGGTGATATCGCAGCCCCAGCAGGTACAGCAGCCGCTGCCCTCACCCATGGTGATGGCGATGACCACCTCATTCTCCGTGAGGATCTTCTTGGCCAGGTCCTCATCAAAGTCCAGTCCTCTTCCCTTCTCACACACGCTGATGGAGCCCGCAGCAGAGGCAAAAGCCACATCCACCTTTTCCGGGTCAAACTGCTCCCCGGAGTAGCCCATGGCGCACAGCACCCGGCCCCAGTTGGCATCGCAGCCAAAGATAGCCGCCTTGGTGAGTGTGGAGGAGATAACGCTCTTGGCAATGGTCTCCGCCTGGGCTTCGTCCTTGGCTCCCTCCACCGTGCAGGTGATAAGGTGCTTGGCCCCCTCGCCATCCTTGGCCATCATCCGGGCAAGGCTGACACACAGAGCCTTCAGGGCCTCCAGAAAGGCATAGTAGTCGTCGTTCTTCTCCGTGATCTCCACATTTCCCGCAAGGCCATTGGCCAACACCAGACAAGTGTCATTGGTGGAAGTATCGCCGTCCACACTGATACGGTTGAAGCTGACTTTGGCGGTCTCCAGAAGGGCCTCTCGGATCATTTCCGGGGAAATAGCGCAGTCGGTGGTGAGAAAGCACAGCATGGTACCCATGTTGGGATGGATCATGCCGCTGCCCTTGGCGATGCCGCCCATGCGGACAGTTTTGCCTCCTACGGTGGTCTCCACCGCAGCCTCCTTCTTCACCGTGTCGGTGGTCATAATGGCGTGGGCCGCGGCATCACTGGCCGTCTCGCTCCGCTCCAGCAGCGGGCAGAGCTTGGGAACCCCCTCCTCGATCACATTGATCTTGATCGTCTGACCGATGACGCCGGTGGAACACACCAGCACATCCTCCGCCTGGCAGCCAATAGCTGCTGCGGCGGCAGCGCACATCCGCTCTGCGTTTTCCTCCCCCTGCGGGGCGCAGGCATTGGCGTTGCCGCTGTTGGCGATCACCGCCCGGGCCTTGCCGTCGGCCAGGTGGGCCTTCGTCACATGGATGGGGGCTGCCTTCACCACGTTGGTGGTAAACACCGCCGCCGCGGCACAGTCCACATCAGATACAATGAGGGCCAGGTCCTTTTTATTCACATTGTGGGTCTTAACCCCCACATGGATCCCGGCGGCCCGGAACCCCTGGGCGGCGCATACGCCGCCGGAAATCTCTTTCATCATGATATTCTCCTATCCGTAAGTTACAGGCGAGAAACAGGGCATCTATTGCCCTATCCTTGGTTTACACCAGTCCGGCAGTCTCCTCAAAGCCCAGCATCAGATTCATGTTCTGGACAGCGGCGCCGGAAGCACCTTTTCCCAGGTTGTCAAATAGTGCGGTGACTGTCAGCTGCTGGTCGTTGCCTGCCACCACGAGGGACAAATCGTTATCTCCCGCCTTGGCCCCGCCATAGATCTTGCTGCCCGCGTCGATATATTTGTCCTTATCCGTAGGGTCAGCCGCCACGCACACCAGCTTTTGTCCGGCGTAGTAATCGCTTAGGGCTTTCCAGAGTCCATGCAGGGTGAATACCCCCCGCAGCTGGGACATATGAAAGGCTACTGTGGTAGCCATGCCCTTGTAATAGTCATCCACCACAGGCGTAAATACCGGGCGGTACTTCAGTCCGCACACGGCCTGCATCTCCGGCAGGTGCTTATGACCCTGGGTCAGGGCGTAGAGGGCGGGGCTGGAGAGAAGTTCTCCCCTGTTCTCTGCCTCATACTGGGCGATCATCTTCTTTCCGCCGCCGGAGTAACCGGTGAGGGAAAAGCAGCTGAGAAGCGTATCCCGGGGCAAAATTCCCATGGTCACCAGGGGATAGACGATACTGATAAAACCGGTGGCATGGCAGCCGGGGTTAGCTACCCGGCGGCTCTTCACAATGGCTGAGCGATGGGCCGCCGACAGCTCAGGAAAGCCGTAGTCCCAGGCGGGATTGGTGCGGTGGGCGGTGGAGGCATCGATAATGCGGGTGTTGGGATTCTCCACCATAGTCACCGCTTCAATAGCCGCTGCGTCAGGCAGGCACAGAAACACTACATCGGCAGCGTTCATCAGCTTCTGCCGCTCCACCCGGTCCTTGCGCTTCTCCTCGTCGATCAGCAGCAGGTCGATGTCCTGCCGCCCGGAAAGCCGGTCATAGATCTGCAGGCCGGTGGTTCCCTCTTTTCCGTCAATATATACCTTGGGCTTCATGCCTTATGCTCCTCAATAAAGTTTTCCAGCTCTGCAATCTGGCGGCTGGTCTCGCTGACAGCAGGGCCGCCGTAGCTGCTGCGCTGGCCCATGCAGGTCTCCAGCTTCAACGCTTCGTATACATCCTCTTCAAAGAGAGGGGAGATATTCTGCAGTTCCGGCAAGGTCAGCTCCTCCAGAAGCTTTCCGTTGGCGGTACAGTAATAGACCAGGTTGCCCACAGCGGTGTAGGCATCCCGGAAGGGCATGCCCTTCTTGGTGAGATAATCGGCGCAGTCGGTGGCGTTGATAAAACCACCGCCGGCAGCCCGGCGCATATTGGCCGGCAGCACCTTCATGGTGCGGATCATCCCCGCAAATACCGGCAGACACATCTTCACCGTATCCACCGCGTCGAACACCGCCTCCTTGTCCTCCTGCATGTCCTTGTTATAGGCCAGAGGCAGACCCTTCATGGCGGTGAGAAGGCCCATAAGATCCCCGTAGACCCGGCCCGTCTTTCCCCGGACCAGCTCTGCTACGTCGGGGTTCTTCTTCTGCGGCATGATGGAAGAGCCGGTGGAGTAGGCGTCATCCAGTTCAATGAACTTGAACTCCCAGCTGCACCAGAGGATGACCTCCTCGGAGAAGCGGCTGAGATGCATCATCAAAATAGACAGGGCACTCATCAGCTCCAGGGCGTAATCCCGGTCGCTGACGCCGTCCAGGCTGTTGCCCATGGGGCGGTCAAACCCCAGCGTCTGGGCGGTCATAAAGCGGTCGATGGGATAGGTGGTACCGGCCAGAGCACCGCATCCCAACGGACACTCGTTCATTCGTTTCTGGCAGTCCTCCAACCGGGTCACATCCCGGCTGAGCATGGCGCCGTAGGCCAGCAAATGCTGGGCAAAGGAGATGGGCTGGGCCCGCTGCAGGTGGGTATAGCCGGGCATCACCGTCTCCTGATGCTGCTTCGCCTGCTCCACAACCGCCTTCTGCAGATCCAGGATATCCTGTTTGATTTCCGCTATCTCATGGCGCAGGTACAGCCGCAGATCCACCGCCACCTGGTCGTTACGGCTGCGCCCGGTGTGGAGCCGCTTTCCGGCGGCGCCAATCTTGGCGGTGAGGAGAGTCTCCACATTCATGTGGATGTCCTCGTTATCCTCCGTCAGTTCCGCCTTTCCAGATTCGATATCGGCCAGCACTTCCTTGAGCCCGGCGGCAATGGCCGCGCCGTCCTCCTGAGAGATGATCCCCTGCTGGGCCAGCATGGCGGCATGGGCCAGGGAGCCCATAATGTCCTCTTTATACATCCGTCCGTCCACCTGGATGGAGGAGTTGAAATCGTTGACTAAACTGTCGGTCTCCTTCTGGAACCGTCCGCCCCAAAGCTTCATTGTCCTTCTCTCCTAATCTCAAAATAAATGCGGTAAGCGGCGGGAGATCAGCTCCCGCCGCTTTTTTGCTTATGATACAGCGGTATTCCGCGCCTGGATCACAGCTTCCCCTCGTCCCGCAGAGCAAGAATGGTGTCGGGCAGGCCCCAGAGGTTGATGAAGCCGGTGGCGTCAGCCTGGTTGTAATCGCTCTCCTGGAAGGTAACGATGTTCTCAGAATACAGGGTCTCCGGAGAGGTGACGCCGGCGGTGATGATATTGCCCTTGTAGAGCTTGAGCTTTACCTGGCCGGTAACATGCTTCTGGGTCTCCACAGCAAAAGCAGTGAGGGCTTCCCGCAGAGGAGTGAACCACTTGCCGTTATATACCAGGTCGGCAAAATCCACAGCCAGCTTGCTCTTCATGTGCTTGGTATCCTTGTCGATGGTGATCATCTCCAGCACCTCGTGGGCACGATAGAGAATGGAGCCGCCGGGAGTCTCGTAGACGCCGCGATCCTTCATACCGGTCATCCGGTTCTCCACGATGTCCAGAAGGCCGATGCCGTTCTTGCCGCCGATATCGTTGAGCTTGGCGATCATGGTGCTGGCCTTCATCTTCTCGCCGTTGAGGGCCACAGGCTTGCCCTGCTCAAAGTCGATGGTCACATAGGTGGGCTCGTCGGGAGCCATAGCGGGGGATACGCCCATCTCCAGGAAGCCGGGCTTGTCGTACTGGGGCTCGCTGGCGGGGTCCTCCAGATCCAGGCCCTCATGGCTCAGGTGCCAGAGGTTCTTATCCTTGGAATAGCTGGTCTCCCGGCTGATCTTCAAAGGCACATTGTGGGCCTCGGCGTAGTCGATCTCCTCGTTCCGGCTCTTGATGTCCCACTCACGCCAGGGGGCGATGATGGTCATCTCAGGGGCAAAACGCTTGATGGCCAGCTCGAAACGGATCTGATCGTTGCCTTTGCCGGTGCAGCCGTGAGCGATGGCGTCAGCGCCCTCCTTCTTGGCGATCTCCACCAGACCCTTGGCGATAATGGGACGGGCAAAGGCAGTACCCAGGAGATAGTCCTCGTACTTGGCGCCCATCATCATAGAAGGGATGATGACGTCGTCCACCATCTCGTCTACCAGATCCATGACGTAGAGCTTGCTGGCGCCGGTCTTGATAGCCTTCTCCTCCAGGCCCTCCAGCTCGTCATTCTGTCCCACGTCACCGGCTACGGCAATGATCTCAGGGTTGTTATAGTTCTCCTTCAGCCAGGGGATGATGATGGATGTATCCAGGCCTCCGGAATAGGCCAAAACGATCTTTTTAATATCTTTCTTGCTCATCACAAATACCTCCGTTGGGTTTGTTGTTTATGCATATATATTATCTCACAATGTTTATTTATGCAATACATATTTTTTATAATTTTGTCCTTTATTTTTATACCGTCTTTTGTGCATAATCTCTAATCCCCGGTTGGAACCCATACAATTTTCACAACTGTAACACCATCGTATTTCTTTTTTTACACCTCGGCTTCTTTCCAAGAAATACACAAATATATACAGTTTGCATCCCCTATGAATAAAAATAGCTGTCCGAAAGGTACAGCGACCTCTCAGACAGCCACTATTTCCTTTTACCCGACAGAGCTTCATCACATGGCGAAGCTGGCACAGGCTACCCCTCCCCCTTCCGCATTGTTGCAGATGGAAAAGCTTCCCCCATGCCGCTCACACAGCAGCCGGCAGATGTGCAGGCCCATGCCCATCCTGCCGCCGCTCTCCTCCCGATAAAACGGTTCCGTCGCCCGCTCCAGTGCCCGGTGGGAAAACCCTCTCCCATCATCGGACACCACTACGCACAGCGTCCCATCCTCTGCGGACATCCGTACACTGACAGCTCTCCTCCCGTGACGGAAAGCATTGGCCAGCAGATTTTCACACACCTGGGAAACTACCTCCCGGTCAATATGCCAGATCGTCTCTCCCCGTACTTCCCAGGTCACCTGCTTCTCTCCCCGCAGCATATCCGCCGTATCACGCAATCCCGCCAGGAACAGGCCTCGGTCTATGGGGCCACGGCGGACCTCCAGGTCCTCCAGCCGCTGCAGGCGGGTCATCGCCTCCACATAATTTTCCAGCCGCTCAATGTGGTGTGACATAGTACTTACCTCTTCCCTGACCTCCTCACGGCTGACAGCGTCCTCCGGCAGTGCGGAGAGAAGCATGTCAGCATGGCCCTTGAGTACCGTCAGAGGGGTACGCATATCGTGGGAAAAAGCGGCGTTGAGCCGGCTGCGCTCCTCCATCTGCCGCCACATGGTCCGCTGGTTCTCCAGCAGAGCAGAGCGCATCTTCTCAAAGGAGGCACACAGCCGCCCCATCTCATCCCGACTATCATATATAATAGTAAAATCCAGTTGGTCGGCAGCGATCCGGGCAGAGGCGTCATCCAAAATCGCCAGAGGTCCTTTCAGCTTTCTTCGGTAAAACCAAATGGCGCACAGAATGGCCGCCCCGCCGTAACATACCGGTACCATCAGCAGCTGCAGCGCCGCGGAGACCACATCCAAAATCCGGTCGGCATCACTGTAAACCGGCGTGACCACCACCTGAAAGGCCATTTCATCGGTATCGAAGCTCTGCTCCAGCTTATTCTGAGACATGTCCACCGAGAAATTCTCCACCGTCCGGCCATCCTGGTCCAGGATCGTTACCTGAGACATGGCGTCCCAGGCAATGTCTGCATCTCCTCCCGGAGGGACCTGATAAACGGTGGCCATAGCCTTGTACTCATAGTAGAGCCCAACCCGGATGCTGTCCAGGCTCCGCGTCAGCAGAATAAGCAGCAAGGTGGCCAGAATAAAGGCTGTCAGCATATAGACCACATAGGTGGGCCGAAGGCCCATATCCCGCAGGCGGCAGCCCTTTACTTTTTCCATCGGTACCCGCACCCCCACACCGTCTCTATAAACGGTTCTGCACCGGCAGCCGCCAGCTTCGTCCGGATCCGTCGGATATGTTCCGCTACCACAGCGCTGTCCCCTTCGCTGTCATAGTCCCAGACCTGCTCGTAGATCCGCTCCTTATCAAACACCAATCCGGGGTGCTGGGACAGAAAAGACAGGATATCAAATTCCTTCTTCACCAGCGGGATCTCCCGATCCCCCTGACGGACGCTCCTGTCTGAATAGTTGATCACCAGATCTCCTTCAAACCGGACACGGTTCGGCTCTGCCCGGCGCCGGTCCCGGCGCAGATGGGCTTCCACCTGTGCCAGCAGCACTTCAATGGAAAAAGGTTTGACGATATACTCGTCGCCTCCTGCGGCAAACCCCTGGATCTTGTCCCCATCCTCTACCTTGGCCGTAAGAAACAGAATGGGGCAGCTCACATCTTCCCGTATCCGCCGGCAGACTTCCAGGCCATCCATGTCCGGCATATTTACATCCAACAGGATCAGATCCGGCTGTCGCGCCGCCATCGCCAGGGCTTCCTGACCGCCGGAAGCGGTGAGGATCTGATAGCCCCGCCGGCGAAAACAGCTCGACAGCATATCCCGGATATCCTTTTCATCATCAACGATCAACAAAGTAGCAGGCACACACAACCTCTCCCTTCATTCTTGTTTTGCCGCCAAGTCACCAGCTTTCTCCTGTTGGGCGCTGGTCCGGCAAATCCGGCGATACATCAGAATACCGCCGCCGCTGATCAGCAGCGTCACCGCAAACACCCCGATGGCAAAGGGCACATTTCCCACTCCCAGCGCATCGCCGCCCACCGTGCTGGTAATAATGGACGGTATCCTGGCCGGTGTCGTCAGCAGCAGCCACCGGGCCAGACTGATATTGGTAAGACCTGATACATAGGTCAGCAGATCCTTGGGGCTGCCTGGGATACAAAACAGCGTAAAAATCAGGACGTCCCGCCGCCGGATATCCTTCAAAAAGGACAGTTCCATGATCTTCTCCCGTGGGAAAAAAGTCTCCACCGCTTTTACTCCCAAACTGCGGACCAGCAAAAACACCGCCACACTGCCCAGGGCCGCCCCCAGCAGGCACAGCAGAAGTCCCATCCAGGCACCGAAGGCATACCCCGCCGCCAGTTCCAAAGGCTCCCCGGGGATCACCGCCACAAATATCTGCAGCATCATCATCCCCACAAACGCCAGCTGCCCCCACCAACCCCGTTCTGCTATCCAGCCACGGAACCGGTCAGGGTCCGACGCCAATTCCAATATTGGCCGTCCGGCAAACCAAAACACAACCAGGAACAGCACCACTACCAAGCCGGCCGCGCCTAAAGCCAGACGCTGCCTGGGCTGGAGCGGAGGGCGCTGGGCAATACGCTGGGCCAGCAGATGCACATAACTGCGAATAAGTTTCATGGGCTACACTCCTTACGTGGTGACGGCATCTGCCGCCTCTGCATAAGAGCATAGCCCATGATCCTCAACTTTTCTTCTACTGCAAGCGCTTTTTTTCTTTAACAAAAACCTGTTTTTTTATTAAGGCCTCGTCCTACACTTCCCCCAGGGCATTGATCTCCCCACGGAGGGCCTCCCGCACACGTACCATTTCCGCCTTCTGGTCCGCAGCGGGATCAAAGCGGACCGGAGCACCCGCCGTGATCCGGCGGGTCTGATGGTTCAGACGCAGCGGCACAAAATCCAACGGCTTGTCCGATACCCGGTGCCAAAACCGGTTGATCAGCAGAAATCCGTCATAAACCGCTCCGATATCGTCACTGTCATCCGTGTAATCCACATCAGGGAAGATGAGGATGCTGTCTCCCGCCTGCAAAGCCGCCGTCGTCTCCCGAAATGTTGCCCCGATATGGACAGACCCCCGGTAGACCGGAATAGCGCCGGTGGAGGCCATCAAAGTGCTGACATACCCGGACACAACAGCAGCCAGAAAATTGGCCAGCGGCTGAGGCACGCCAAAGCGCTTAGAAAATGTATAGCCTGAAAACTGCTCATAGCATGTTTTCTTGTCTGTAAACACATGGAATACCCAGGGGCGAACCGGAAAAGGCAGCCAGCAGAGAGTGGCTAACGGTCCTGCCATATTGCCGTGGCTGCAGACATATACCGTGGGACCGGAAGGAGGATCTATCTCCGCCGTCCATCGGCCGATCTTCAGCCGGACAAAAAAACGGCTGAACGCAAAAAGCTTACCTCTCCTCATTCTCGTCCTCCTCCCGGAACACCCAGTGCATTTGGATCTGGTAGCTGCCGATAGCCAGCAGGATATCCACCAGAGCCTTACTCACCACCGGCGGAAGGGACGGGAACAGGACCGTCATGAACAGCAGCAGTAAGTACGAACACATCAGCTGCCCCAGCCACAGACAATAGTATCGCACAAGCGTCCTGCGGTGGGGGCGTACGCCGAACACATAGCGGCGGTTCAAGGTATAGTTCAACGCCGACGACAACGCCCGGGCCGTCAAGGTAGACCACCAGTAACAGGCCAGATCCGACAGAGGACGGAAAATCAGCGCACTGCCCAGCCAGAAGGTCAATACATCCGCCGCCGCCGACATGGCTGCCGCCGCTGTATACCATCCCAAGCCGGACATCAGGATCAAAAATACCCGCCAGGAATCCCGAACCGCGTGGAGATGGGTCCCGGCATTGTTATTATAGTAGATCACTTCAATAGAGACCTGCCGCAGCTCTACATGCTCCCGTGCCGCCTTGATGAGCATATTCATCTCATATTCATAGCGATCACCTTCGATCCCCGCACACCAGCGCAGCAGTTCCCACGGTATACCCCGCAGGCCTGTCTGTGTATCGGACAGCCTCGCCCCGTAAAGCAGGTGAAACGCCCAGCTGGTAACCCGATTTCCAATCTTGGAACGGGTAGGCACATTGGGCAGGGTCAGATCCCGTACACCCAGCACCAGGCGCTTTTCTTCCTCTGCCGCAGCCGCAGCCACCGCACACACATCCTCCACGCTGTGCTGGCCATCTGCATCGGCGGTGACCACCGCCGAACCTTTCCACGGGGGACAGTTGAGAATATGGGCAAATGCCGTTTTAAGCGCACGGCCCTTTCCCCGGTTTTTCTCATGACGCAGGACTGTGCAGCCCGCCATATATTCCAGCTTCCGAAAAATATCAGCACAGGTCGGGCCGCTGCCGTCGTCCACTACCACTACCTGACGGAACCCCTTGTCCAGCAGCGTGGCCACATATGCCGTTATCTCCGGGTCGGGGCACAAGGCGGGAATCACTACGATGCACTGGCCCAAGATCTCTGCGTCATACACTCTCCCCATTCATTCTTCCTCCTCTGCCCCCGTCGGAAACTGCATTTCCGACGGGGCCTTTGTCCGCCGGACAAAGGCCCGGCAGCATTCCGGCATCTATCATACCGGGAAAATATCAACTTTTTATCTACCGGAAAACCTCATTCCGGCTGTCCAGCAGCATCAGCCGCTGCACCCGGACAAAATCAGGCTTTCTCTCCGGCAGACAGGTCTCCACCGCTGTCGCCAGCAGCGCCGGATTCAGTCCCGGGTTCTGGGCAGCCACGACCACGTCCATGCAGAGGGTATCTCCCTCCGCAGAAAAGTCTATGCTGCGGATCAGCGGGCGGATGTCCACATCTGCCATGGCCTTACGCTTGGTCCGCTTCTGGATCACGATCTCCTCCCGGGCAAACAGCGCCTGCACCGCCTGCACCGTCTCCGGCGTCACACCGCCATCGTAGATGAGTTCCACCCGGCAGCGGAGCGCATCCAGCTCCCGGATAGGACGCACCGCCTCCCAGCAGTCTACCGCCACGATGCCCTCGGGCATGAAACGGTTGAGATTCTCCGGCAGAGCGGCACAGTCCACCTGACCGTCCACTTCAAAGTCCAGCAACTCACAGTCGCTGGACTGTCCCACCGACAGAGGCAGGGCAAAGGCAAGCAGCGGGTGGGGATGAAACCCCTGGGAATGTCGCAGCACCAGGCCTTCCCGGAGAAACACCCGCTGGAACGTACGCAGCAGGTCCAGGTGGGAGATATATACCGCCCGGCCCTCCTTACGGAACATAAGACGAAGCTTAGCCACGGCTGCACTCCCCTCCTTCCACCACGTTGGCCCCGCATCCGCTGCACTGGGTACGGCAGTCCGGCGTGGGCACAGACTGATAAGCCAGCTCCCGCTGGCGCCATAAGTACTGATCGCTGACATAGCAGGAAATTACGCTCCAGGGCAGGATCTCATCCCGGCTGCGCTCCCGGTTGGCGTAGAAGGCGGGGTCCAGTCCGCACTCCGCAAAAGCCTCCTCCCAGCGGGAGAGGTCAAAGTACTCGCTCCAGGCATCCAGATGGGCTCCCTTCCGGAAAGCCAACTCCAGCACCTTTCCCAACCGCCGGTCACCCCGGGCCAGCACTGCCTCCAGGAAGCTGGTGTCCCCGTCGTGCCAGTTATAGGTCACTGCCTTGGCGGTGATGGCGTTTCGCAGCAGCTTCACCCGCCGCTCATATTCCTCCCGGGTGATCTGAGCCTCCCACTGGAAGGCGGTGAAGGGCTTGGGCACAAACCAGGCGGTAGACACCGTGATCCGAACCCCCCGGTTCTTATTGCTGGCGGACTCCCGCCAAGTGTGGAGGACGTGATTGGCCATCTCCGCGATGCCCAGCACATCCTCGTCGGTTTCCGTAGGCAGGCCCAGCATGAAGTAGAGCTTTACCGCATTCCAGCCGCCGGAGAAGGCGGTGCGGAGACTCTGGTGCAGGTCCTCCTCCGTCACATTCTTATTGATGGCATCCCGCAGGCGCTGCGTACCCGCCTCCGGAGCAAAGGTGAGGCCCGCCTTCCGCCCCCGCTGGAGCCGCTGCATGAGGTCCATGGAGAAGTTGTCCGCCCGCAGGGAGGGTAAGCTCAGGTTCACATGGCTCTCCCGGCAAAACTGCTCCAGATCATCGCACAGTCCCACCAGGCCAGGATAATCGCTGGTAGACAGGGAGCTGAGGGTCATCTCCTGGTAACCGGAGTCCTTACAAGCTTCCACGCCGTACTGGAAGGCCTGCTCCCGGCTGCGGCAGCGGACCGGGCGGTACACATACCCCGCCTGGCAGAACCGGCAGCCACGAATGCAGCCACGGAACAGCTCCAGGGTCACCCGGTCATGGACCACCTCCGTGGAGGGGACGATGGTCTTTGTGGGGAAGTAGGACTTGTCCATATCGTGGACCACCCGCTTGTATACCTTGGCGGGAGCACCGTCCAGGGGAGTAATGGCCCGGATGGTACCGTCATCGTTGTAGGTCACATCGTACAGAGAGGGCACATACACCCCCTGGATATCCGCAGCAGAACGGAGGAAACGGCTCTTGCTCCAGCCTTCCCGCTTGGCACGGCGATACAGCTCCAGCAGCTCCGGTACCTCCTCCTCTCCCTCACCGATGAGGGCAAGGTCGATAAAGTCCGCCAAAGGCTCCGCGTTGTACATGGCGGTGCCGCCAGCGATGACCAGCGGGGCCAGCTCTGTCCGCTCCGCAGCGTGGAGCGGAATACCGGAGAGATCCAGCATATTCAGTATGGCAGGATAGGCCATCTCATAGCCGACAGAGAAAGCCACCACATCGAAATCCCCCACTGGGTCCCCGGATTCCAACGCAAAAAGGGGGATCTCCGCTTTCCGCAGCTCCTCCTCCATATCCCCCCAGGGGGCAAACACCCGCTCGCACCACACGCCGGGCATGTCATTCATGATCCCGTAGAGGATACGGAAGCCCAGATTGGACATACCGATCTCATAGGTGTCCGGGAAGCAGAAGGCTACCCGCAGCTCTACGGAATCCTTATCTTTTTTGATCTCATTATATTCTCCGCCCACATAACGGGCCGGCTTCTGCACCCGCGGCAGGATGCGTTCCAGTCTCTTGTCCACGGCAATTCTCCTTGGTACTGTCGTTCCGTTTCCCTGGATTTGTCACACAGGCAAAAACTTCCCAGGATAAACAGTACTATTTTAGCCGCTTTGTTTCCGTTTTGCAAGGGGTAATTGTGGGATAAATGCCCCCAGGCCGCCCACCAGCAGAAAAAGTCCTGTCCGATGAATCAGTACCAGCGACAGGGCCGCCGCTGTCAAAATCCCGCCGCATACAAGGCCTACCCACCGGCATACACTGTCCGCCAGCAGAGGATCAGAAGCCCAGCACACCATTAAATAGAGTGCCCTTCCCCCATCCAAGGATGGCAGCGGCAGCAGATTGAACACCCCCAGGAAAAGGTTGGCTCCCGCCATCAGATAATCTCCCGTTACCCTGGCCAGCACCACCGCCAAAAACAAATTTACCGCCGGCCCTGCCAAGGTGCAGAAGATCTCCCTGCCGTAGGACAAGTACCGTGTATCCGCCCTAATCTCAGCGCCAAAAGCGGTCAGCCGTATCTGCTCCACCTTTGCGCCCACCAATTTCAAGACTGTCAGATGCCCCAGCTCATGGCACAGCGCCGACAGCGCCACCAGGGGCAGCACCTCCCCCGCTCCGGCGACCAGTGCCATCAGCAGCAAAGCCGCTGCCCCCCAGGTGACCTCCAGCTTACTGCAGCTCCACATAGTAAATGGGATTGAGGTACAGGTCCCCGTCGTGGAGCTCAAAATGCAGATGAGGACCGGTAGCAATACCGGTCTCCCCCACTTCAGCAATCTTCTGGCCCATTGTGACCTTCCCGCTGGTGACAGTGATTTTGCTGCAGTGGGCATAGAGGGTCATATACCCGTCCTGGTGCTGGATCATGATATAATATCCCAGGCTGCTGCTGTCTCCGGTGGCATATACTTCACCATCGGCAAAAGCGCAGATATCCGTCCCTGTGGCCGCCCCCAAGTCTACGCCGTAATGAAACTTGGTGCCGCCGCTAACAGGATGCTCCCGCCAGCCAAAGGGTGATGTGAGCGGTGCCACAATCGGACTGGTATGGGCAAAGCCCAGGTTCCGCTGCTCCAGGCTGGCGTTCTCCGGCAGAGCCGGCATGGTATACACCTGGGACACGGCCGCTGTCGTGGTCTCCTCAGACGGCGTTTGCTCCTGCGCGGAGTCGGCTTCCTGAGGGAGATCCTGCTGGGTCTCCTGGGAGACTTCCTCCTTCTGAGTTTGCTGCTGCTCTGTCTGCTGAAGCTCCTGTGGCTGCGCCGACTCCTCTTCCTCCTGTTTTATTTCAGAATTCTCTTGCACATCCTCAGCTTGTTTTGTAAAATCATAGTCTGTAAAGCGCATAAGCTTTGCAGCAGGATCAAGGAATTCTTCCACTTCCGCACCTGCGTTGGCCAGGACTGCTTCATCATCTTCCCCGGGGTTGAACACCGCTGTATAGGCATCCTGAAGGGAATCCCCCACCGGTGCATCCCCGCTGACCGCCCGTCCCATAGCGGCAAAGGCCTCCTTAAAATCCGCGTCCCGGCCAATGAGATCCCCTGCCGTCTGTGCCAGGCGGCTCACTGTCTGCGGGAAGAGGAGCTTGATCGCCACCAGAACCACAAAAATGATCCCGCATACCGTCAGACGCAATACGGCTTTTCCTTCTTGAGAGGCAGAGGACGGACCACGGCGGTTTCTGCCGCCTTTCCTATGCAAATGCTTTGCTCGATACCGCCCAGAGGAATACTTCTCCACTACTATCGCTCCTTTCCTTCTACGCTCTGCAAGACAGTTCCATAAATCGTTCCCTTTAGTCTATGCTCTTTTCAGCCCCCGCTATTCCTGTTTTCCATCCTGACAGGCGCAAAAAAAGAGAACGGGGCAAACCCCGTTCTCCAATATCTTGTGTTCTGCGTTATTCTGCTTCTTCGGTGCTGCCAATGCCCAGGCGCTCCTGCCCACCAGGCCCCAGCAGATCCTCGATCTCCTGATAGCTCACCTTCAGTTCAACTGTCCCCAGGGCATAAGGCCCCAGCACATAGGGCGAATATACCACTGTCATACCTTCCTTATCAAAAAGGACCGTTCCGTCATACCAATGGGCAATGACATCTTCATATTCCGGGTAATATCCGGACTGCACATCCGTGTCCAGCTCCTTGGCCTTCTCCAGCAGCAGTTTCGCCGCTCCGGTCTGAAATGCCACCGGATCATCCGCTACCTGGGCGGGATCAATAAACTGTCCCAGAACCACGTCGAACAGATAGCTGTCTGTGTAGCTGTTGGGGTGCGCTCCGCCAGTAAAGCTGCTGCTGTCTACACGAATACTGTAGATCTGCCCCTGACGTACCACAGACGCAGTCGCTTCATCACTATATGCCACAGGCAGCATCTCTGACTCGTAGGCGCTCTCCGCCATATCACCCAGCTCCTGGCCAAACGACATCGCGTCGCTTAGCCGGCTCTCCATCCGCTCATTAAAGCTCCCGACGACCTGCTCTGCCCGCTCTTCAGCATCGGCGGACAGCTCCTCCGGATTGCCTAAACTCATGGTCACAAGTTGGTAGGAATACTCCGCCAGCACCGTACCGTCATCAGCAGAAAAAGTCTTTTGCTCCAGCAACGGGGATACCACAAATTCAGGCTCCTCATCAGGAATCGGTATCATCGTATTCTTGGTCAAATTCTGCGCCGCAGAATTATTGACGCCGCCACAGGACGCAATAAAGCACACGACACAGAGAAGTAATATCGCTTTCCAACGTTTCATGGGATTCTCCTTTCCCCAGGAGGCAGTCAAAGCATCACCGGACCGGTAAGGCACTCACTTCCAGGTACAGACTGCCCCAGCTGAGGGTACGCAAGGGTATAGAGATCCGTACAGCGGACCTCCTGATCAAAAAGTGCGCGGGACGCTGTCCCCAACGTTCTCGCCGCCGCAGGACGCACCACCACTGGGAGAGACGCTTCCGAAGCCATCCTCCGCAGCAGTTTCCGTCCCCGCTCATTGGCACCCAGCACCCGCAGGTAGGGAGGCGTTTCTCCCGGCTCTGCCTGCCGGATCTGCAAATAACTGTGAAGCATCAGCCGCCGCAGCCGCGCCATAGGATAGCGTTTGGTCTTTGCCAGCTCCAAAATTTCCTCTACAGACTTCCCCGCAGATACTGCGTGAAAAAAGCGATGGTACAGCCCCTCCCCGCCACCGTCATAGGGAGCAAACTCCTCCTCCCCCATGGTCCGCAGCCGGGAAAGGATCGCCCGCTGGCATAGGTCCAGGGAAACCGGTGCCCTTCCTTCCCCAATTTCCCGCGCCAGAACATCCGCAGAAGCCTCCGGCATACTCTGCCGCCAAGTGGGGTCCCCTGCCAGCACAAGGCCGCGGATATAGGATGCAGAGGCATAAGCCCCCGGTTCCGCGCTGTCATGGGCAGCACCTACCCGGCGAAAAGTCACCGGCTCGATCCCGCCGGCACCATCCACCCGGCTCAGCGCCCGCAGATACTCCACCGCCAAATTGTCGTTTGGCTGGGAGAGGCACCGGGCAGCATCCCCTGCCAATTGAGCCACCGCCTCCTGCCGGGCAGCGGCAAAACTCATCCCCGTCGCCAAAAGGCGCCGCAGGACCAGAGGATACTCCTCACCATCCAGGCAGAGCGCCGCAGCCCACAGGGCATCCAGGTCGCCGCATTCGCTGCCAAACACCAGATGGGTTACAACACCGGTGGCCGCCAGGATCGCTGCACCCCCCTGAGCAAACCGTTCTGCCGTGGCGCAGGACCAGGGCGTTGGCAATTCCAGCACAAGGTCCACCCCACACCGCAGAGCCGCCTCCGCCCGGGCATGCTTGTCCATCACAGCCAGGTCGCCCCGCTGAACGAAGTTGCCGCTCATCACCGCGACCACTTCTGTATCCTGCCCCAATTGTCCCCGCAGAGCGGACAATTGCCAGCCATGTCCCCGGTGGAAGGGGTTATATTCCGCAATGATGCCCGCTACGGCCATGGCACGCCTCCCCCTTCCTTACACGCAGCGGCCAGGCAAGGAATTTTTCCGAAAAAATAACGAAAAAACTGTTGTCTAACCGGCAAGAATGGTCTACAATATGAATCGTGACTATTTTAAACGTCTCCTGCTGTAAATGCAAGTCACAGTACGGAAACAAAAATAACAAAACAATAACAATATGGAAAGATAGGAGAATTTACTGATGAAAATCCTGATCATCAACGCCGGCAGTTCTTCCCTCAAGTACCAGTTCATGGAGTCTGAGGGCGGTGAGGTCTTTGCCAAGGGTCTGTGCGAGCGCATCGGCATCGACGGCCGTCTGACCCACAAGGTCCCCGGCCGTGAGAACGTGGTGATGGATATCCCCATGCCCACCCACAACGAGGCCATCCAGTCCGTGCTGGACATCATGGTCGATCCCGAGAAGGGCGTGATCGCTTCCACCGATGAGATCGCTGCTGTAGGCCACCGCGTCCTGCATGGCGGCGCCGCCTTCACCGAGAGCTGCATCATCGATGACGCCTGCATCGCCGCCATCGAGAAGTGCATCCCCCTGGGCCCCCTCCACAACCCTGCTAACCTCATGGGTATCCGGGCCTGCCAGAAGATCATGCCCAACACCCCCCAGGTGGCCGTGTTCGACACCGCTTTCCATCAAACCATGCCCCCCAAGGCTT
>ERZ779866.1971-NODE-1971-length-19386-cov-4.176814_pt1 | contig 19386 bp, 16 predicted proteins | sample MGYA00511248_ERZ779866 | MGnify/ENA primary metagenome ERZ779866 (study PRJEB29588, sample SAMEA2155758) | human gut metagenome | biome: human gut; feature: human-associated habitat; material: faeces | place: Denmark | collected 2008/2010 ... | reverse complement strand
GGAGCAGTGTCGTTCTGACTGGTAATCCAACCGCTATAGCGTCCATACACGTCATTGAGTTGCGTATCGGCGCTATAGTTGTACCGCTGATACACATCATCGAGCTTATGGGCGCGGACACAGGTGAAATCTTGCGCGAAATCGGTAGTTAGGTTAGGCATGGTATCCTCCTTCGTGTTGCGGGGATAGCCCACGATTGAAACCTATCAGTACAGGACGCAACACATGCGGCGCTCACGCCTACGGATGGATATTATAGGTCGGTGAGTTTGTCGAGGTCGAGCTTTACGTATTCGGTGAACCTATACGTATCGCCCTCCTTTACGACAACGTAGCGAATAATCGGCGTGGTGAACATATCGGGCTGATGGGTGGCATATGCCATGATAGGCATAAACCACGTGCCAGTGGCGCGGATAGACCACATATAGCCGCCTTTATCGTTCATGCGGTGGAGCATGTTCTCATAGTCGAGTAGAACGTCACTCTGGTAGTGGATACCACCGCACCGCTTGATGGTATCGGCGATAAAAATATGCAATTCATCAGCGGAAACGGTGTAGTTCGTGATGGTAGTATCGGCAATTGAAACGGTGTGTTTTGCGTACATGTTAACCCCTAACGGTAGTAGTTGAACGGTTGACGTGTAGGCAATGAGTGCCGTTTGTGTTGCGTCCTATGTTTCGACATGCAATTCTCAAGGTTCAAGATAGGTTTACCATAGTCTTGCAACGGTTTATCAGTTTGACCCACATCGCCGCGCTCAATGGCTACCCTATGCCGCTCAACAGCGGCACACCTAATAGAACAGGTGCCTATATGTTGTGGGGTTGCTGGCCCTGTGTGTGTGTGTTCGCTTTCGTCCTTTCGTTGGTTGCTGTTTGACGGTTCAAACTATACAGTGCATAAAGTGGTTCGTGCGGTAATTCATATTTTGAATACAATTGCAACAAAACAGCAGGTAAACGATGGTATGGCAACGACCAAAACGGCTATATGCTACTAACGCATAGCTATATTAAATGCATAAAACAGGTCGATATATACAAAAACGTGCATACTTAAGGTTCAAGTTTAGGTTTAAGGTTTCGGGGTCGATATGCAAAAAAACGCATAAAACAGGGCTGTTTTAACGAAAACTTGCATAAATTGCAGTTTGTTTCTAGTATTAGGTTTGTTGAAAACTTTGTTGTACAACTTTTTTTGTTGAAAACTCTGTTGAAAAGTCATGGATCTGTTGAAAAGTTGTTGAAAACTCTGTTGAAAACTATTTAATGGTATTAGATATGTTGAAAACCTGTTGAAAACTTTCGTTGTGTCGTTCGTTCTAAACAGGGGGTTAGTTTTTTTGAGCGTTATATGGGGGGGTTAGTTTTTGTATGGGCTATAGGGGGTTAGTTTTTCAAGTGCAATACCCCCCGTTTTTTTTGCACTCATGCCCCCACCGTTTTTATTACACGTTGTAGGTGTAATAAACTACGCTACAAAACAACAAAACCGCAGGTAGATAGGGGTATGGGGGTGTATTAAAACTTCCAGTTTGTTTTTTTTATTGTTGATCCTAGCTATGTGTTTCATCTAAACACAACCGAAAAAAATTATCTGACCCACTGTAAATTCATCTATATCACTCTAAAAATATACCTACATACCAACAATATGCAACTACATATATAACAATTTATAAACGGTAAAATATACGGTATGACCAGATGGCAATAGACAGGTAACCAATATGCGTATACACAAGGTAACAGTCGAAATATGTATGCGGTCTATATTTGCAGACATATAAATATCCAAATAAACACCAACACAACAAAGCGATCTATACTCATATAAATAAGATATAGGATAAGCTATTAAATTAGTGGCAATTTAAAAAAGGAAACTATCCGGTTATGCATATAAATATAACTACATATCAACAACATAGATATAGAAGCTATTAATATTCAATCTAATATGTTATTGAGGACAATATAAATAACAAGAAATATACACTTGATATAAAGCTATTTAGCATTAAGATATAATTGGTGATACCGTTATCTATGCTTCGTATTTAATTAATATGACATTATAATTAGGTAATATATCTACATATCGTCAGCATCGTAGATGCTATAGTCCTATATCTTTGATGTAGGTTATTTTTATATCTCTGATATAGTAAGTTTTATATCTCTGATACAGTCTATATTTTCATATCTGTAATATTGATTTTCTTATATCTTTTGATACGGCTATTTTTTTTTAAAATAGATATTTATTGAATAGATAAAACTAATGGGACAAATTTGCACTTCTTATATATAAGACTCACAAATTTGTCCCAAATTATCTATGTCTTTGATATGGTCTATATCCCCATACCCACATAGCTATTATTTTGTCGTAGACATATTTATCTATTTTGTATATATCTATTTTGTTAGGAATGTATAAATTTCCACAAAAAACGTGGACAAGTAGGGGTATAATGGTATAGTTGTCCACAAAAAACGTGGACAAGTCAGTTACTTTTTACACTTGTCCACAAAAAACGTGGACAACTTAAAGATTTCTATTAGTTGTCCACGGAAAGTGTGGTATAATTCAAATGTTTTGAACTTGCTTGGAGGTGTCAAATTGTCTGATAATACCTTATATGAATACGATTCAAAGTCTAAGCTTGATGGTAATGACGGTGTTTACTTTCGTATCCCCAAAGCGATTATCGTCAACAGCGATTCAAATGATATGCTTATCACGACATTTATGTTCTTTGCCGTGAGAAGGGGTCTGGACGATAAGGTGATGTTCAATATCAACTGGATGGTCAAATGGCACGGTAAGAACTCTGATAGGCACAGTCGCGGTATAAACTCTAAGTTTGCATCTGCCGTGAATGACCTTTGCGATCTTGGCTACCTATCTCTTGATGGCGGTATCGAGAATACCAAGATGTGCATTGCCGAATTCAACAACGGAAAAGTGAAGGACGAATGCGATACGGATTACTTCGCCATCGTATATCTTGATGAGTATGAGAAGATTATGGAATATGACACCAAGAGCAAATATGTGAACAACGATATCCTGCTTCGTGTATACGCATACCTTAAGATGAATATACGAAATAGGCCAAATAGGCTATCCAACGAAGATGCATGTCAGGAGAATCCAGTTGAAAGCAGAAGAACAAAGAAGCCAGAAGTCATGAATATGTTCTATCGTGATGAAGCTGAGGAAATTGGTATTTCAGAAAGAGCAATGTCGCAGGCGGTAAAGGTGCTGTATGAACTTGGGCTTCTCTATTATGAGCCGCTGCCGAGAGTCAAGGTTGACGGCAAATGGAGAACCAACCACACTCTCGTGTGCAATATGTACAAACGTGAGAACGGCTATCTGATGACTTGCGGTGAGGGCTACTATATGCGCGAGATTTCAAACAAGAAGAAGCTGCTGATGAAGATTGGGATGATATAGAATGCTTGAAAATAATGTAAAAATCTTCTTTACTTTTAACTGATAATGTTATATGCTATGTATTGAAGTTAGGTTTTTTTATTTAAGAAGGTGTATCTGATATGAATCTCATCTGCACTCTCATCGTTTGCGGTATCATCTATGCGATCTGCAACTAGTATGTAACGTGGCTTTTGCATTGATAAAGAATCAGGAGGTGGTAACGTGCTCGATAAGCAGATAGACATCTACTCCCTAGACACTGGGAACTTTTATGACAATAGAGAGTCCTCCCTTCACTGGCTTAATCACAAGCTGAGAAGTGAAAGGAACCAACTGCTGAATGGCGCTGTTATCAAAGGCAATGATGGCAAGACAAAGAAAACAATAGTCGGTGTCCGAAACATTGAGTCTAAGTTTGAGTCTTACGGTGTTGACAAAGATGGTCTTGCATCTATTGCTAAGGACGAATATGATTTTTCTTTGTTTGGAGATGATAGCAAAGAGCTGAGTGAGCTTGGTTGCGAGTATCGCCGATTGAAGAATCTGGTATCTCTTAAGAACACAAAGATCAACGAAACTAAGGAAAGACTACTTACCCTTCTGTCTAATAAGGTTGAATCGAATATTGCGTCAGACGGTAGACACCACACAAGAATGCTTCGTGATAACCAAGTATCAGAGAAGAACATCATTTCTGTATTCGATTCATATTTCACAAGAACCATCGGTGCCAAGCCAGATGAGCTATGCGAAGACTTCATGGTTATTCAGGTCTATTATTTCGATATGATTAAAGACTTGATTTACAATGGTTTCGAATACAATGGCGAGAAGTATATTTACTTCACTTCTTCTGCTGGGCAGATTCGCACAAAGAAATGTGTATTCGTCAAAGAGTCAACTTGGAAAAAGCATGAGAAGACGATTATGTGCGGGTTGACGATTGACGACATCAATGCACATGGCGGTAACAATCCCAATAAGCATCTTGCTTATATGGCGCTTGCAAATTCTGCAACCGATGTATGGAATGAGTTCGACATTGACAAGACTATCGTTATCGATGATTTTGAGACTGATGTTATTGGTACATATGATTTAATTGACGATGCGGACTATTCCATCAAGAGGATAACTGGCAATGTTCCTATCCCCCATACTGATGGAGCGGGAATGATGTTGCCTTGTCTTGGTAGAAATCGTATGGTTAGGCTACCGTGGGTAAAGGGTCTTCTTGGCGCTTTTGACTTTAAGAAGTTCATCGAAGTGAATGAATGCTCTCCTGTTATCAAGGATATATATGGCAAAGAGCATAATATCGTTGATGAGGATATTCAAATTATCTTTACCAAATCTCAGTTTAAGATGAACAAATATTATGAATCTTGGGATCAATATAAGGAGATGTTCAAGAGATATGGGTGTACAGCTGGCGTAACTAATGTCGAGGAAGAGCGCATCAAAGACGCTACTATCAATTATCAGATGCTTCAGACATTGACTGATGTTGCCGATGATGAGCTTGCAGATATTGCCTACCAGTCAACAAATAAGCTTGAGAATTTATGCGGTTCCGTTGAGAGTATCAAGGATGTGTTCGGTGCAACGCCGTATAATACAAATAAGACCGCTTTTCAAAAAGCTATCGACCTTTACCCAGCTTTGTTGAATGATGAATATGCAAAGTCTCAGTTGAGAGATATCAAAGATAGCATGGTCAAAAGATTCAAAGCTGGAAAGCTGAAGGTTCATGGCAAGTATACATTTTTACTTCCAGACTTTTATGCCGCTTGCGAGCATTGGTTTATGGGCAAAGATAGTCCTGACGGCATGCTTGAAGACGGAGAGGTGTTCTGTTGGTTGTTTAGAAAAGATGAAAAGCTTGATTGCCTTCGCTCTCCTCATCTTTTCATGGAACATGCTATTAGAAAAAATGTTGCCTGCTATGCGTATGGAGATAGAAAGGATAGTGTTAGAGAGTGGTTTGGCACAGATGCCGTATACACAAGCTGCAAGGACATGATTAGTAAGATTCTTCAATTTGATGTTGATGGGGACAAATCGTTAGTTGTTGCAGATAAGACTCTTATTGCAGTTGCGGAAAGAAATCTTAAGAAGTTTGACATTGTGCCGCTTTACTACAATATGCGAAAAGCTGAGCCAGTACATCTTGATAACGCTGCAATCTACGGTGGACTTCATGCTGCATTTGTTGGTGGAAATATCGGAATCTACAGCAATAACATCTCTAAGATTTGGAACAGCGAGGTGTTCATATCTGGTACAGACGAAGATAAGAGACGTGCAATTGATGTAATTAGACTTCTTTGCATGGAGAATAATTTTGTAATCGACTATGCTAAAACGTTGTATAAACCAGAAAGACCAGATTACGAAAAGGAGCTGATAACTGGTTTTACTAAAGACCCTCTCCCTCATTTCTTTGTATATGCGAAGGATAAAAAGCTGCATCAGGTATCTGATATCAACAACAGTCTCGTCAATAAGCTTAATGATATTATTCCGAATCCGAGAATCAATTGCAGAAAGCTTGGCCTTGATAAGATTGATTATGCACTTATGATGAGAGATGTTAGAACGGAATGCAGGATATCGTTTACAGACAGAGGTAAGATTATCAAGGAAGAAACCGATCCGTTGATTGTTAAGTATTGTGAACTGAATAAGAAGTATCAGTTTGCATTGAACGATGCGGTTAAGGGTTTTTCTTCTGACGATATGTCAAAATCTAAGATGCGCCGCGATTTAAAGTATAGAAAGATTTCTAAGGAGATATATGAAGAGCTTTCTTCGTTTGGATACGATGATTTTAAGATTGTCGATATTCTCGTGAAGTTTCTTTACGGTATCAAGGGTGGCAAAAATAAGATGGCTCTTTGGCTGTGTTATGGAGATATCGTTTATGATAATCTTTCTCGTAATGTAAAGCGAGAGACGCGAGACGTGCAATGCGTGGACTGTGGAGAATGGTTTGAAGTCAGTATCAAGGATACAAAAACATGTAGATGTCATGAATGTACGCAAGAGCACAAGCGCGAACTTGCCAGATTAAGAAAGAAAAAACAGCGCGAAACTCAAAAGTCACGCGACCAGAATATTTAAACATATAACATACTATTAAGGTTATATGTTTAAATTTACTGATTTTTAAAATACATAGATTTAGTGTCATTTGGAAATTTTGAAATCTCGCTATATGGAGGACATATATATTTCAAGACTTTTTTCAAAATTGCCAACTACACCAATTAAGTATGAAGGAGAAGATTAATGGCTAAGAATGATGACAAAAAGGTTACATATACGAAAGATATGCTAATTAAGGCCGTTGCCAAGGATTGTAGAATCGATAAGAATACGGTTAAGGGCGTATATGAATCTCTTGAAGAGAACGTTTCAGACGCTTTGTCTCTAGCAAATGAAGATAGAAATATTTCTGTTAGGCTGTTTGAGGGTATCGTATTAAACGGAGTATATGTTCCATCTCATGAGAAGGTTAATAATCTTACGGGAGAGACAATTGTGACGAAGAGCAAGATTGTTCCAAAGGCTCACATCACAAGAACATATTGTGATAAGATTAGCTCTCGTAAGTAAATAATCGTTATATACGCAGCTAGTTGGCTGAATATATAAATGCGAAGATTGCTCTTCGCGTATTTTTCTTGCATTCATATTTCTACACCTTTCTTTGTTGTTGCTGTGACTTCCTTTTTGGTTGTCACAGCAACGAATAATTTATGCCGTGTATGTTATGCAAGATAACAATTAAATATTGATATAACTCAGACTGGGTGGCCTTAGCCACCCTTCTTTGTTTTTGTTCTGGGTGAAATTAGTTCAATGCAGAACATCCAATAGTGTATGAAGTAAAAGTTTGGAAGATATTTGTGAAAATCAAATATTTCACCATCATCTTGTTTTGTTACTGCAAGATGAAAAATATGAGGAGGTGCCATACGTGGATTTACATAAAGGCGAATCTGAAAATCTAGAACAATATATTTGGAGACTTGGGCAAGCCAAGGAATCTGGAATTATAGATATGAATTGGGACGAACTGGCCGATATCATTAACAAGGAAATCGGCAATGAAGATATGCCTTATACTTCCTCGGCATTTAGAAAACCATATCAGCAGGCAAAAAAGTTTTATGATGCTGGTGTGTTTAATAAATATGACAATGATGAATATCTAAAAGAATTGCAATCTCAAAAACAAGAACTTGAGAAGCAGCAAGTTAAGGTTCGTGATGAGCGCAATGAACTTCGTAGGATGATTCGTGAACAGGCGCGAAAAGAAAGCTACAAAGAGCAAATCATAAGAAGCATTTCTGAAAGCGACTGTCACCCACTTTTTTATGATGAAGACAAGAAGTTCACTGGCTCTTTAAAGTCGGATAATGATATCGTATGCACTTTCTTTGATGTGCATACTGGTATTGAAGTAGATAATTATTTCAATAAGTTTAATAACGATATTTTGCGAGATAGAATTAATCAATATCTTGATAAGATTTTTGAAGTTCAGTTACGTCACGGTTCAGAGAACATCTATGTCATTCTAAGCGAACTCATCTCTGGCTTCATTCATAATACTATTAGAATTGAAAATAATCAGAACATCATTGAGCAGTTTTTAACTGTTACAGATTATCTGTCTCAGTTCTTAACAGAGTTAAGTTATAGATTTAATACTGTAAATGTGTATGTAAGCATGGGCAATCACTCCCGTCTTTCTCAGAATAAAGATGAGAATTTGCGTGGAGAAAATATGGACTTGCTTGCTATCCCCTATCTCAGTGCAAAGCTACAGAATTTTAAAAATGTAGTATTTCACGAAAACGATATTGAATGCAGCATTGCTATATTCAATGTTCGCGGACAGATGATATATGGGGTGCATGGTGATCGCGATAATCTAAACAACATGGTTCAGAAGCTAACTATGTTTACTGGTAGAAAGCCAGATATTATTTATTGTGGTCATAGACATACGAATGCAATGGTTACATCTTATGATACAAAGGTTCTTCAGGCTGGTACGTTTGCTGGTGGCGGAGATGAATATTGCTTAGATAAAAGGCTTAGAAACAAGCCAGAGCAGTTGATTTCCGTGATAACAGAAGATGGGCTTGATTGTATTTACGATATTAAATTTAAATAGTTTGTTTGAAGAAAGGTGGTGTAGTGTCGTATGGCGGGAAGAACAGCTAGAAAAAATGATGACTCCACTTCGACACTGCATTGTGCTTGTTGTGGTAAGGAGCTTAAGTCAAAAGATTTTTATAAATCAAATAGTGACTTATATGCTTCATATGGAAAGATGCCGTGGTGCAAAGAATGCATTAATAAAATTTATTATAATTATTTAAACGTATATAAAACCAACGGATATGCAAACCCAGAAAAAAAAGCCGTTGAGCGAATATGCATGTTTTTAGATGTATATTTTTGCGATGATGCATATAATGCCACTGTTAAAAGAATGGAAGATGGCGATTTAACATGCTCTCTCATATCTTCTTATATCTCGATTTCACCACTTAGACAGTACAGAGGTGGTTATGATAGAACGTTAGAAGAAAGATATAATGAAGCAAAGTTTAATAATAAGCCCATATCTATATATTCAGATGACGATTCTGATATGAACGAAACCATAGACAAGGCGATAAAATTATTTGGCAATGGTTTCGATAATGATGATTATATCTTTCTTTACAATGAATATTGTGACTGGACTACTAGACACGAGTGCAATACAAAAGCCCAAGAAGAGGTTTTTAAGCAACTGTGTTTTAATCAGCTTGAGTTGTTAAAGGCGACCAGGGCAAAGCAGGATACAAAGGATTTGACGGCTACATTCCAGAAGCTTCTTGACACAGCTAAATTGCAGCCGAAACAAAATTCTGGTGATGCCACATCTGATAGCCAAACATTTGGCACACTTATTGATAAGTGGGAAAATACAAAACCGATTCCAGAGCCAGAAGACGATTTGAAAGACGTTGATAATATAGGTCTTTATATCGACACATTTTTTCGCGGACACCTCGCAAAGATGATGGGGCTAAAGAACGGGCTTTCAAGGCTCTATAGCAAATATATGAAAAAATACACTGTTGAAAAACCTGAGTATGATGCTGACGAGGATAACGAAGCGTTATTTGATGCAGTATTTGGCGGTGGAATAGACGATGAATAGTAATTATATTGTTTATAAACATACATCGCCAAGCAACAAAGTGTACATTGGAATAACATCTCAGACTCCCGAAAGACGTTGGAGGAAAGATGGCAAAGGCTATAAGACGCATATATATTTTTGGAATGCGATAAAAAAGTATGGCTGGAATAATTTCAAACATGAAGTATTGTTTAGTGGACTGACAAAAGAAGAAGCCGAACAAAAAGAAATAGAACTTATTGCTTATTATAAAAGCAATGATTGCAATTATGGATATAACATGAGTATTGGCGGAGAAAGCGGCTCAAAAGGTTATAAATATACAGAAGAGCAAAAGGCTCGACTAAAAGATTCGCACAAAGGTTCTAAAAATGGCATGTATGGTAAACATCATACAGAAGAAGCTAAACAACGAAATAAAATAGCGCATATGAGAGAAAATCTTTCGCAAGATACCATTAAAAAGATGAGTGCTGCAAAAAAGGGTAAAAAAAGAAGCAAGCAATCAATTGAGAAACAGGTAGAAAAAATCTCTAAAAAGGTTGTTTGTGTTGAAACGAATATAACGTATTCAAGCACAAAGAATGCTTCTGCTTTGACTGGCGTAGATGATTCTTGTATTGCAAAGGTTTGTCGCGGAGAAAGAAAAACAGCAGGCGGATTTCACTGGTATTATGAAGATAATTATATCAATGAACAGTTGGATATGGTTGGTGCTTCATAATGGCTAATAGAAAAAAATCAGAAAAAGAGATTGCTAACGAAAAATCAGAACGTATTATGAATGGTATTGCAGTGTGGGCTGGTTTTTACAGGGCTAATCCCCATCGCTTTGTTGTTGATTATTTAAATATTAAATTAAAATTATTTCAAAAAATATTGCTGTATGCGATGATGCATAACAATTTTTTCATGTACATCGCCGCGCGTGGACAGGGTTATTAAAAAAATATCGCGCGTGATTGGAATAACAAATGGGTAAGTATACTTACAATAAAGATTATTTCAAAGAAATTGATTCTTTTGAAAAGGCATATTGGTTAGGTTTCTTATATGCAGATGGGTGTATTACAAGATTTTATAAAGATGAAAAACTAAAGTCGATGTCGTTGGAAATAACGCTTCAAAATGACGATAAAAATCATCTTATTAAATTTAGAAATGCACTTGATAGCAATGTCCCTATTAAAGATAAGCTTGTAGCTGGAAAATATAAGTCAAGCAGAATTGTTATTAACTGTACTGGAATGTGCAATGATTTAATTAATCTTGGATGCACACCTCAAAAAAGCCTTATATTAGAGTTTCCAAAAAACAATATCTTACCAGAAAAATATATTAATGATTTTGTCAGAGGTTATTTTGATGGAGATGGCGGTGTCTCATATACAGAGGGAACGTACTATAGTAACGCTAGAGGTAAGACTTATAAGCAGCATCATTACAGGTGCTATTTTTGTGGGAATAAACACTTCCTACAAAAAATTAAAGATATATTAAATTCAAATGGAATTAATACAAGTGATTTAAAAGAGGACAATAGAAGTAAAGCTGTAAATTTATACATATATGGCAAAGACAATATAGAAAAATTAAAACATTTTTTATATACAAAAGATTGTGTTTGTTTATCAAGAAAAATTGAAAAATTTAATGATATTGAAAACAATAGTTCTTTGCATATAAATAGATAATATATTACCAAGTTTAGCCCTGTTAAAATTGGGAAAAATCGGTGAAGGCTAAGTAACTAATGTTATATGTTAATACCGAGATAACTTTATAGATTGCGAAAGGCTGTAAAGTATTGTAGAGAGTAGAGATTGAATAAATATAATATCTCCAAGAGTTCCCGACCACAAGTGTGGAAAATGTACTCCAAGCTGAATTGGAATTGACCAATTGATGAAAATGGGAGAAATCCCCAGAGCATAGGATAAAGAGCCTATGGTTAATAACAAACTGAAGACTTGGCTTACAGCACTCTTTTGCGTTGTTAGATGCATCCTTTTTCCCAAGACAAAAATATGCATTGCATCTGCGACAAGGCCGCAGGCGAATGAGGTTTTGTTGAAGATTACAGATGATTTTATGAAGAACTATGGTTTTGGATCTGAAAATCTTAGACGAGAAATTACATATGCTGCCGTTGGCGCAAATAAAGCTGTGATTGATTTTGCAAATGGCTCATGGATTAGGGTTGTTACCGCTTCTGATTCTGGTCGCGGTGCTCGTGCTAATATTTTGTTAGTCGATGAGTTTAGAATGGTTGACCTAGATACTATTAACACGGTATTGAGACGATTCCTTACAGCTCCAAGACAGCCGAATTATTTAAATAATCCAAAATACGCACATCTTCTAGAACGAAATAAAGAGTTCTATATGAGTTCGGCGTGGTATAAAAACCACTGGTCTTTTGAAAAGGCGAAGGCTTATACGGTAAATATGCTTGATGATACTAAGATTTTATCTGCGGACTCCCATATCAGGTTTCTGTGAAAGAAGGTTTGTTATCTCGTGAACAAATCGAAGATGAGATGTCTGAAACCGACTTTGATGAAGTCAAGTGGAGTATGGAGATGGATTGTTTATTCTTCGGTGATACTGAAGGCGCTTTCTTCTCATTTGATGACATCGGATGCAGAAGAACTTTGCAAACAGCAGTCTACCCTCCTTCGTTTATAAACAATAAGACATATAAGATACCAGAATTAGCTACGAATGAAAGACGCATCATGTCCGTAGACGTTGCGCTTATGGCTTCTAATAAGCACAGAAATGATGCCAGCGCAATTATAATCAATAGCGCAATTCCTACAAATAACAATAATTATGTGTCTAACATCATATATCTTGAAAACCACGAGGGTCTTAATACAGATGAACTGGCTCTTGTGATTCGTAGGCTGTTTAGATTATATAAATGCACAGACCTCGTTGTAGATACGAATGGTAGCGGTTTGGGCGTGTTTGACGCTCTTATCAGAGATATGGTAGATCCAGAAACAGGCGAGCTATATGGCGCTCTATCTTGTTGCAATGACAAAGATATGGCGGCTAGATGTAAGGTGGCTAATGCGCCAGAAATTATTTGGTCTATCAAAGCAAGTGCTTCTTTTAACAATGAGATTTGTATTTTGCTTAGAAGTGGATTTAAACAGGGCAAGATTAATCTTCTTGTTTCTGAGTTTGAAGCAGAAGAAATCTTAAAGGATAAAATAAAAGGCTATGCGAAGATGCAGCCTTTTGAACAATTACAGTACAAGATGCCGTATATACAAACGACATTGTTGATATACGAGCTTACAAAGCTTGAGCATGAGATAAAGGGAACTAATATCAAAATTATAGAAAAGACTGGTATGAGAAAAGACCGCTACAGTTCATTGGCATATAATTATTGGGTTCAGTGTCAGCTTGAGCGAGAAATTCTTCAGAAGCCACAGGTTTCTTTTGATATTAAATCCTATGCAAAACAAATGAAAAAGTTAAACAAAAGACCAAATATGTACTAATGGTTTTGTGCGCATATTAAGGAGGTGAATCGGTTTAATGGCTAATGATAAACTAGATTCTGAATATGCGTCTGAATATACAAAAGAAGATTATCTTCGTGACGAAGAATCATTTAAGAAATCAGAAAAAGATGGAAAAGTTGATTGGAGCGCATTTAGCAGATTGATGCGCAACGACTTGTTTCTAAATACAGAGATTCTTGAAACTGGATGTATTGGCGATATTAAATTAAGCGATATTGATACCGCAATCAAACATCCGAAAAAATATTGGCGTTTGCTTCTTGATGCATCGTCTTACCTCATGCGTGTATCCCCGCACTATTATAGACTGAATAGCCTTTATAGCAATATGGCTCTATTCTGTTGGTGGGTTGATTTATATGATGTCCAGAATACCGCAAAGACAGATACGATTAAGAAACAATATTCTAAGCTTGCGGCAAAGCTCGAAGATATGAATTTAAAACATGAGTTTGCAAAAATAATGAGATATCTACCGTATCAAGATATTTATTGCGGACTTGTTGTTGAAAGTTCGACAGATTTCTTCTTTCTTAAGATAGATTATAGGATATGTCAGCTATATCAGGTTCAAGATGGTTTATATAATTTTAAAATTGACCTTGGCAAGATAAAGCAAAGTGAGTTAGCTGCGTATCCAGATTATGTACAGCAAGCTTATCTGGATTATATTGATGGCAAGGCATCTTTTTGGTATAAGCCGCCAGCAGATAAGCAGATTTGCATTAAGCTGAATAGTCAATGGACATATCCATATCCAATGCTCATAGGAATGGTTAAGGATATTATAGATCTTGATACTTATAAGAAGTTAAAGTTGCAGTCTGCTAGAACCGATAACTATAAGGCGATTGCGGTTAAAGTTCCTATTGATGAGACTACGGTAGATAAGCCACTCCTTACCCCTGAAACGCTTAGTGTGTTTGCTGAAATTAACAGAGAGAGTATGAACGATGATATTGGACTGATTCATACTCTTGGTTCAGATGGTGAAGCAATAAGCTTTAAGGATTCTAGCAACACAAGAAATAATGTTTCTGATGCAATTGATGAGCTTTATAATTCATCTGGCGAGTCTAAAGAGTTGTTTAACGGTTCGTCTTCTGGTACGGCTGTAACAATGTCCGTTGAGAACGATGCTGGTTTCGTATATGGAGTATACAGGCAGCTTGAACGATGGACTAATAGATATATAAAGCTTAGAAATTATAATAAAAAGGTTTTCAAATTTTATTTTTATCTCCTTGATATAACTATCTTTAACAGAGATAACGTGAGCAAGAGATACAAGGACGCTGTAACGCTTGGCGTGTCTTGTATCGATAAATGGCTTGCGTCTCTTGATATGACTCCTTCTAGAACGTTGGGGTCTTTTATTTTGCATAATGATATCTTTGATTTCCATAATAACTTTGTTCCTCTTGCTACCTCCTATACTGAACCTGCTCAGGTTGCAGAGAAAGAGGTTGGTAGACCAACGGCTGAAGATCGCGGAGAGACGCTTGATGTTGAGGGCGAAAAAACGCGCGATGGCGAGAAGAATGATAGATAATGCGAGGTGTTTGATATGCGAGAAGAGTTTAATTGCAAAGGTAAACACTTGGCGCTATATCTTATGAAGCATGGTTCTAAACTTATAAGAATAGAACGTGTTGATGGATTTATTGTCTATGTTTTTGATAACGATGAATCTATTAAATCAAATATTGAAAAATGGAAATCTGATAAAAGAAGATGTCTGTTCTAACTGATAGTTGTTTCTGGGGGTAATAATTTATGGATAATAAATTTAACTCGTTGCATTCAACATTCTCTATTAACGGAGAGATATCGGATGATGATACTAGATTTTTAAATATCACAATAGATGTATTACATACTGGTGAGAATTTAAATAAAAGTTTTTTCTCTAAAGAAGTTGTCGATGATTGTATCGACTCAATAAAGAACACACCTGTTCTTGGATTTATAAAATATGATAAGTTCGCTCAGGAAGCAGACTTCAAAGGACATGAGTATGTGCTTACAAGAACCGAAGACGGTATTGAAGACAAGTACGTTGGCTCTGCCTATGGTGTAATTCCAGAGTCTTGTAGTCCAAGATGGTTTACAAAGATGTGTTCCGATGGAGTTGAACGAGAGTTCTTACAGGTCGATGCGTTGCTGTGGGAAAAATTTAGCGACTCTACCGATATTGTTGAGCGCGATGGTGAAAAGGCTCAGTCTATGGAGCTTGCCGTCTCATCTGTCGAAGGTGATGAAGATGAAGACGGTATATTTCACTTTGAAAAGTTTAAATTTGACGGGTGCTGTATGCTTGGCGATTCAGTTGAACCAGCCATGGTAGACGCAAACGTTAAAGTAAAAGACGTTCAGTTTGCTTCTGATGATTTCGTAAAAGAAATTCAAAGTGAATTGAATGAAAAATTTACTAAATTTACCAAGTTAGTAAAAGACAAAGATGAACAAGGAGGTGTCAGAAATATGCCCAATCCTGATACTGATTTTGCACAGACTGTACTTCAGCAGTTTAATGATGTAGCCGATAGTGTTCGTGAGTTTGCCACGATGAAGGACTATTGGGGCGAAGACGTACCGCGTTTCTCTGCTGTTGACATTCAGGGTGATGAGGTGATTGCTGTCGATAAGCAGGATAACTATCATTATGTCGGCTTCAAGTTTACCGTTGATGGTGATAGCCCTAAGATTGATTTTGATAGCATGACCCGCAAGAAGGTTACTTATTCTGACTATGAGGATGGCGCTGTTGAGCCAGAGGGCGCATTTGATTTCGGTAAGCATATGGCTGATTTCGAGGAAGTTGCTGCTGCTAAAATCGCTGATGCCGAAGCTCAGGCTGCTGCTGAGTCCGATGAAAAGGCTAAGATTGAGTCGGAGTTCAGCGCTGTTAAGGCCGAGCTTGAAGAGATTAAGCCTAAGTATGATGAGTTTGTAGCCGCCGATGAGAAGCGTAAGGCTGATGAGCTTGACGCTCAGAAGAACGCTAAGTTCGCTGAGTATGAGGACGCTCTTGCAGAGAACGCTGATTTCGCGGCTATTAAGGAAAAGAAGGACGAGCTTTCTGTCGATGAGATTGAGAAGGAATGCGCAGTTCTTTACGTAAAGGTTAATCGTAAGAATAACTTCAGCAAGCAGGATTCTAGCGCTGCTGTTGCTGGTGTCCTCGATGATGGGGATGACAATGATTCGAATTGCTGGATGTCCGAGAAGTACGGCGCAATTCATATCAATCGATAAATTTTAATTAACTATTGAGGAGGACTCAAATGGCTAAGTATTGTGTTTTTGAGAGCACTAACATGAAGTCCAGCCGCTTTGCAGAGCGTATCTTTGATGCAGTTGCGGAAGAGGACATTGAGAATGGCACCTTTGGTTATCTTGGCGAGCAGGAAGAGGAGGGTAGCCACGTCTATAAGTTCAAGAAGGGCTTCAAGGCTGGCGAGACTGTAGTTGTCGCTGACCAGCCTGCATGGAAGGAAGACTATCGCCGTACCGCTGATATGCGCCGCGATAAGTTCGTTATTCCTGCTGGCACCCGTTTCCGTGTCCGTGTTGTGGCTAAGAACGATGAGTTCGCCATCACTATTGAGGGCGTTACCACCGCTACCCGCGACAAGATGAAGATTGGCGCTCATCTTACCATTGATGAGACTACTGGTAAGCTTGTAGCTGCCGAGACTGCCGCAGAGGGTAGTCCTGTTATGGAAGCCGTTGTTGAGCGTAAGCGTATCGTTGGTGGCACTCTTGCTACCGCTGCGCACAACTATGGTTATGCAAATGAAATGTTCACAGCCCGCGTCAAGGTTCTGGGCTAATTTATTTAAGGAGGATATAGACTATGCATAAGTATGATTTTAGCAATGATGAGCAGAAGGTCTACAATCTCGCCCTTGACCTTGCACGCAATGATTTCTCTCTTGACGGCGAGGTAAAGAAGCGCGACCTAGAGGACACTCTTCGTAATACCATTAACAACGATATCCTTAAGGGCAAGACTCTTTATCAGGCTTATCGCCGTAATAAGACTGTCCTTTTCGAGATTATCGAGGAGATTGTCACAACCACTATTGGTGAGAACATTCTTGACTCTCCCTTCATCAACGAGTTCGTTGAGGTAAAGAATCGCGCTCTTGGTGATAACACTGCTTTCTATGCTGAGGGCGGTATGCTATCAGTGGCTTCTTTCGCTGGTAATCACTGGGACACCAACCGTCAGTCCATTGACCTTGGTGAAGAGTTTACGCTCCCGAAGGAGTGGTATTACATCCACGTCTATGACGAGCTTGAGCGCTTCCTTCTTGGTGTAGCTTCTCTCGACAAGCTTGTCGATAAGGTCTATAAGGCTATTAGCAAGTACATGTCTGACCGTATTTACGCTCAGTTCCAGAATGTTGCAAACTCCGTCCCTGCTGAGTTTACCAAGAATGGCAACACAGAGGAAGCTCTTGGCGATCTTTGCGACCTAGTTCAGGCTGCTGGCGGCTATGGTTCTCTAACCATTGCTGGCACCAAGGCTGCTCTCCGCAAGCTTGTTGACATTGTCCCCGATAAGACTTTTGCCGATTCTCAGAAGGAGTCCAAGGCTTCCACTGGCACCATCGGTGAGTGGGAGGGCAATAAGCTCATGGTCATCCCTCAGACCCTTAAGTCTGGTACTTTTGATTTTGCTCTGAGCAAGAATCAGATTTTCGTTATGGGCGCTGACGTTAAGCCTATTAAGCTTGAGTTCATCGGCGATACCCGCACTGTTGAGTATAGCGCTCAGCAGACCAACGACCTTACTGAGGGTCTACAGATTCAGACCCAGATTGGCATGGGTATGATTTTGCCCAGCTATTTTGGCTGCTTCAATTTCGCTTAATAAATAAGGTTATATGTGATATAATATGTATTTGGTATAGCTAATAACAGTTGTTATGTTTTTTGATTGAGGTGTTGTTCATGGGTAGAGTTGTAAAAGGCAAGAATGACTTATGGACAACACATCCAGAAATGGCAAAACTATTATTAAATAAAGATGACGGTTATGTGCTTTCAAAAGAAAGTCATAAAAAAGCTGACTTTAGATGTCCTAATTGCGGAATTGTAATTAGAAATAAAATAGTTAGGTCTGTTGGTCGATATGGCCTAAAATGCCCGAACTGTTCTGATGGCATTAGCTATCCAGAAAAGCTTGTGTCGTGTTTATTAGACTTTCTTAATGTTACATATATAAGAGATACTACTATCCCTTGGTCTGGTGACAAGAGATATGATTTTTACATAGAAGATATGTCTCTTATTATTGAAACTCATGGCGTGCAGCATTATTTACCAGAAAAGGCGTTTAATAAAGATAACGCTAGAGACGAAGCCGTTAATGATGAGTATAAGAAAAAGCTTGCTTTAGATAATGGAATTAAAAATTATGTAGAATTGGATTGTAGAAATTCAGATTTTAATTACATAAAAAATTCTATATTAAATAGTGACCTTGCTTTTATGTTTGATTTTAACAATGTTGATTGGAATAAAATTGGTCAGAACAGTTTAAAATCAAAAGTGTTGGAAGTGTGCGACATCTATAATAGCGGTATAAAAAGTACAACAAAGATAGCAAATATGTTAAATTTACATATTACGACAGTTAGAGACTATCTTGGGCGTTGTGCTGCTGTTGGCATTTGTAATTATTCGCCAGATAGACATAAACAAATTATTTGTGTTGATACTGGTGAAATATATCCCAGTTTACAGACGGTTGCCGATGCTGGGTTTAATATGAGCCAAGTAAGTGAATGTTGTAATGGAACAGCTAAAACTTGTGGCGGATATAACTGGTGTTTTTATGATGAATATGATCCAGATACATATGTTATGAAAAAACCAAAAATAGATAATGCTCCAAAAAGAGTATTGTGTGTTGAAACTGGCGATGTATATGAGAGCTTAACATCGGTTGCAGAAGATGGATTTTCACCATCTGCTGTTAGTCGTGTTTGCCGTGGACAATTGCCACATCACAAGGAATTTCATTTTGAGTATATCTAATTATATAGTTTGAATATTGTTTGAAGAAAGGTGGTTTGGTTATGGCTCGCACTGCAAAGTCTACCAATACCGAACCCGTTGTTGACGCGGCTACCGTGGATGATTCTGCTGTAGCCGCCGTTGATTCGG
>ERZ779866.1967-NODE-1967-length-19413-cov-6.007542_pt1 | contig 19413 bp, 15 predicted proteins | sample MGYA00511248_ERZ779866 | MGnify/ENA primary metagenome ERZ779866 (study PRJEB29588, sample SAMEA2155758) | human gut metagenome | biome: human gut; feature: human-associated habitat; material: faeces | place: Denmark | collected 2008/2010 ... | reverse complement strand
GATTGGAATCAATCAAGTATTGATTTCTATCTATCTTTAGGAGCAAAGCCAATGGATGAGTGGACAGTATATCGATTGACTGATGATGATTTTGAAAGATTATTACAATAATAAGAAAAAATAATTGCTTTGATAAATAATTTTTGCTAGAATAAGAAAGGGCACTCAGGCTTTCCGCTGGAGTGCATTTTTATTTGAGAAAGGAGATAGTGAAAATGGCTAAATTTATATTTGTGACAGGTGGAGTTGTTTCGGGATTAGGAAAAGGATTGACAGCTGCATCTTTAGGGAGATTGCTTAAACAAAGAGGATTAAAAGTCTTTATGCAAAAGCTTGATCCTTATATTAATGTGGATCCGGGAACAATGTCGCCATTTCAACATGGTGAAGTTTTTGTGACGACAGATGGTGCCGAAACAGACTTGGATTTAGGACATTATGAACGTTTTATTGATGAAGAATTGAATCGTAGTTCATCTATTACAACAGGAAGAATTTATAGCGATGTCATTTCTAAAGAACGTCGTGGAGATTATTTAGGAGCAACTGTACAGGTTGTACCCCATATTACCAATGAGATTAAGGCTAAAATCTATGCAGCAGCTAAAAGTAGTCAGGCTGATATTGTGATTACTGAAATTGGCGGGACAGTTGGAGATATTGAAAGTTTACCTTTTATTGAAGCCATTAGACAAGTCCGTTTAGATATCGGATATAAAAATACTCTTTATATACATACAACATTATTACCATATATTGGAGCTAGCCATGAAGTAAAAACAAAACCAACACAACATAGTGTTAAAGAATTAAGAGGTTTAGGTATTCAACCAGACTTTATTGTTTGTCGTAGTGAACATCATATTGAAAAAGAATTAAAAGATAAGATTTCTTTATTTTGTAATGTACCAACACAAAATGTTATTTCAAACTATGATGTAGAAAACTTATATGAATTACCACGTATGTTATTAGATCAAAAAATGGATGATTTAGTATTACAACATCTTCAAATCAATGCACCAGCAGCGCATATGGATGAATGGGATGCTTTAGTTAACCGTGTTAAAAACTTAAATCAAGAATTAAATATTGCTTTAGTTGGAAAATATGTTCAATTGCCTGATGCATATTTATCAGTTAACGAAGCTTTAAGACACGCAGGATATTATGTGAACAGTGTTGTTAATATTGATTTTATTAATTCAGAAGAATTAAATAAAGAAAATGTAGCAGAAAGATTAAAAGATGCCGATGCTATCATCGTTCCAGGTGGATTTGGTGATCGTGGTATTGCTGGTATGATTGATGCTATTGAATATGCACGTACTAATAAAGTCCCACTTTTAGGTATTTGTTTAGGTATGCAATTAATTACTATTGAATATGCTAGAAATGTATGTGGTATTAAAGATGCTAACTCATTAGAATTTGATGAATTATGTAAAAATCCAGTGATCAACTTAATGTCTGACCAATCTTTAGAAGATATGGGAGGTACACAAAGATTAGGTGATTATGAATGTCAATTAAATCCAGGAACACAAGCAGCACGTCTTTATGGAAAAGAATTAATTAAAGAAAGACATCGTCATAGATATGAATTTAATAATAATTATAAAGATGTTTTAGTTGAAAATGGTTTAAAAGTTGCGGGATTTAACCCGGAAAGAAATCTTGTAGAAATTGTTGAAATTGAAGATCATCCTTACTATGTAGGATGTCAATTCCATCCAGAATTTACTTCAAGACCAAACCGTGCACAACCTTTATTCCAAGGTTTAATTTCAGCGGCACATGATCGTAAATATAATAAATAATAAAAAGAAAGCAATATCGAAAGATATTGTTTTTTTATACGAAAAAGGAGATTGTTTACAATCTCCACTTTTTTATTTTTTAGGTAATTTAAATGAACTCTTTAATGAAACGATTCTATTAAATACAAAATGATCATCTGTAGAATCTTTTGTATCAATACAGAAATATCCATTTCTTACAAATTGGAACGAATCACCAGGTTTGTATTTTTCAATAGCTGGTTCAACATAACAATTTTCAATAACAGTTAATGAATTAGGATTTAAGTTTAAAGATCCATCTTCATTATAAACACCTTTTTCTTCATCGACTAAGTTTTCATATAAACGTGCTGTTACTTTCTTACAATGATGAACAGGAACCCAATGAATTGTACCTTTTACTTTTCTACCAGTAAATCCTGTACCATTTTTAGTAATAGGATCATAAGTACAATGAACAACAGTTACTTTTCCGTTTTCATCTTTTTCAAAATCAACACATTTAACAAAATAAGCATTCATTAAACGAACTTCATTTCCTGGGAACAATCTAAAATATTTTTTAGGTGGCTCTTCCATAAAGTCATCACGATCAATCCATAATTCTCTTTCAAATGGAACTTTTTCATAACCTAAATCAGGATTTTCCATGTTGACCATCGCATCTAAATATTCAACTTGTCCTTCAGGATAGTTATCAATAACTAATTTAATAGGATCTAAAACAGCCATCACACGAGGTGCTTTTGGTTTTAAATCATTACGAATACAATATTCTAACATCGCATAATCATTTGAAGAATTACTTTTTGTAACACCAACTAATTCCATAAAAGATTTAATTGATTCAGGTGTAAATCCTCTACGTCTTAAAGCAGCGATTGTGACTAATCGTGGATCATCCCAACCATCAACGATACCTTCATCTACTAAACGTTTAATATAACGTTTTCCTGTAATAACATTTGTTAAATAAAGTTTGGCGAATTCAATTTGTTTTGGTGGATGTTCATAACCAATTTCTTGAACGACCCAATCGTATAAAGGACGATGATCTTCAAATTCAAGAGTACATATTGAATGAGTAATTCCTTCAATAGCATCTTCGATTGGATGAGCAAAGTCATACATTGGATAAATACACCATTTATCTCCTGTGTTATGATGTGTCATTCTGGCAACACGATAAATAATAGGATCACGCATATTGATATTTGATGAAGCCATATCAATTTTAGCTCTTAATACTTTTGAACCATCTTCAAATTCACCATTTTTCATTCTTTCGAATAAATCTAAGTTTTCTTCGATTGAACGATTACGATATGGAGAATCTTTACCAGGTTCTGTTAAAGTACCACGGTATTCTCTAATTTGTTCAGGACTTAAATCACAAACATAAGCTTTTCCTTTCTTGATTAAAAGAACAGCTGCTTCATACATTTGATCAAAGTAGTTCGACGCAAATTTGATATCACCATCATATTTAGCTCCTAACCATTCTACATCTGAAACAATACTTTCTACGAATTCTGTTTTTTCTTTCATTGGATTTGTGTCATCGAAACGTAAATTGAATGTTCCATTATATTTTTTTGCTAATCCATAATTTAATAAGATTGATTTAGCATGTCCAATGTGTAAATAACCATTTGGTTCGGGAGGAAAACGTGTCGCAATTTTTGCATATTTTCCTTCCTCTAAATCTTGATCTATAATTTTTTCAATAAAATTTTTACTTACTACTTCTTCTTTATCCATAGGAAGTCCTCCCATAATTTTTATATGTTTTAGTTTACCATATTTTCCTTGATTATAAAACATCCAATACTTCATAAATTAGAAAATATGTGCTAGAATGTTTGCGGAAGGTGATAACATGTTTAGAATAGGACAATCAATTGATATTCATCAATTAGTAGAAGGAAGAGATTTATATATTGGCGGTGTAAAAATTGATCATGATAAAGGACTGTTAGGACATAGTGATGCAGATGTCTTATTACACGCTATTATTGAAAGTATTATTGGAGCGTTAGGTCTTGGTGATATTGGAAAACATTTTCCTGATACAGATCCTCAATATAAAGGAATTTCTTCAATAGTTTTATTGGAACATTGTTATCAACTGATGAACCAAGAAGGTTATGAGATCAATAACCTTGATAGTATTATTATGTGTGAGGCACCTAAGATGGCACCTCATATTCAAAAAATGAGAGAAAATGTTGCAAGTAAATTACATTGTGATGTCAATCAAATCAATATCAAAGCAACGCGTGGAGAAAAGCTAGGATTTGTTGGAAGACAAGAAGGCATGGTAGCTCAAGCGGTTGTTTTATTAAGAAAAAAAGGAGTATAGAAATGGCAAAAGTAAGAACAAGATTTGCACCAAGTCCAACAGGATATATGCATATCGGTAACTTAAGAACAGCGTTATATGAATATTTAATCGCTAAACATGATCACGGAGATTTTATTTTAAGAATTGAAGATACTGATCAAGAAAGAGAAGTTGAAGGTGCTGTTGATATGATCTATAAAGTTATGGATCAAACAGGATTAGGTTATGATGAAGGACCTAATAAACCAGGAAATGTAGGACCTTATGTTCAATCTGAAAGATTAGCTATTTATAAAGAATATGCTGATAAATTAGTTGAATTAGGGGGAGCTCATTATTGTTTCTGTGATGAAGAAACAATCAATAAAGCAAAAGAAGAATCTGATAATGAAGAATTAGGATACATTGATCCATGTAAACATCTTTCTTTAGAAGAAGCAAAACAAAGAATCGCTAATGGCGAAAAATATGTAGTAAGACAAACAATTCCAAGTACAGGAATTACTTCTTTTGAAGATGAAGTTTATGGACATATTGAAGTAGAAAATGCGGGACTTGCTGAAGGTGTTTTATTAAAAAGTGATGGTTATCCAACATATAACTTCGCAAATATCGTAGACGATCATTTAATGAACATCACTCATGTTGTAAGAGGAAATGAATATTTATCTTCAACACCTAAATATAATTTAATCTACCAAGCATTTGGATGGGATGTACCATCATATATCCATTGTCCACCTGTTATGAAAGACGAAAAACATAAATTATCAAAACGTAATGGGGATGCATCTTATCAAGATTTAATTAATAAAGGTTTCTTAAATGAAGCAATCTTAAATTACATTGCTTTACTTGGATGGTCACCTGAAGGTGAACAAGAAATCTTCTCATTAGATGAATTAATTGAAGCATTTGATGTAAAACGTATTTCTAAATCTGGGGCTATTTTTGATATAAATAAATTAAAATGGATCAATAGCCAATATATTAAAAAATTAGATACAAAACAATTAACAAAATTATGTTTACCATTTTTACAAGAAGCTTATGATTTAAGCGATAAAAGTGAAGAATGGATTGAAAAATTAGTAGAAGTGCATAGAGATCATATTTCTTGTGGTGAAGAAATTGTTGAACAAGTTAAACTATTCTTTGAAGATGAAATTCATTTAGAAGAAGAAGCAGTTGAATTTATGAAAGATGAAGCTATTCCAAATACATTAGCTGTATTTAAATCTAAGGTTGAAGAATTAGCTGAAGAAGATTTTAAACAGGATCAAATCTTTGCTTGTATTAAAGCAACTCAAAAAGAAGCAAAAGCAAGAGGAAAAATGTTATATATGCCTTTACGTATTGCGACAACTGGTATTATGCATGGTCCAGATTTAGCAGCTTCTATGGAACTGTTAGGAAAAGATAAAGTATTAAAACGATTAGGGTAAGAGATTTTCTTATCCTTTTTTGTATTTTTTTGCCTGATAAGCGTTTTCTATTGCTTTTTTTTTAATGAAGGAATAAGATATTTTACAAAAGTATGGTACTTTTCACAAAAATGTCACAATTAGATGATATAATGATAGGGAAAGGAGTGAGATAATGACACAAATAATGAAAAAGAAAATCATCAGTGTTGTTTTAGGTTTTTTTGTTGTTGTCAGCACTCTTTTTACAATTCTTGCTTTAAATATCACACCAGTGACATTGAAAAGAGATATATTTGAGTATGAATATGGATCTGTTATCTCGAACAATCCAGCGGATTATGTCAATGCCAATGAAAGTGTTATTAATGAAGTAAAACTTAATTTCTCTAATTTAAAAAATGAAATTGGTTTGTATAAAGTATCAGCAACTTATGCTGGTGTTGAACTTCCATTTTATATTAAAATAAAAGATACTACAAAACCAGTTTTTACGTTGAAACAAGTTGTTTTTAATATCAATGTCAATGAAAAGATTGCAGCATTAAATTTAATTGATAAAGTAGAAGACCAATCAGATACGATAGCTTATTTCTTACAAGAAGATGGAAGTAAAACAGAAACACTACAATTTAATAAAAAAGGTTCTTATATTGTTGATATTGTTGTAGAGGATGTTGTAGGAAACCAAGCATCGAAATTACGCGCAAAAATTGTGGTTGGACATTTAGGGAATCATCCAACTTTAGAAGGGATTAATGATGTTGAAGTTGTTCAAGGAACGCGTTTTGATATCATGGAAGGTGTCAGTGCTAGTGATGGTAATGGAAATGATATTACGCATCAAATTAAGATTTTAAAGAACACGGTGAATACCGATGAAGTTGGAACATATGAAGTGATTTATTCTATTACAAATAGTCAAGGAAATAATATTCAAAGAACCAGAAAAGTTGAAGTTATAAAAAATGAAAGTGAGAAGAAATCGTGATAATTACTATAGGAATGTTATTAATATGTATTGGAATTTATGTTGTAATCAATTTTATTGATCAAAGTGATGATAAAAATAGTTTAGCTATTAAATATGGAGCATTTTATCCAGCAAAGATTGAATATAAACAAGAATATTGGCGTTTTTTAACTGCAAATTTTGTACATGTTGATTTTATTCATCTTTTTATGAATTGTTATGCACTGTATTATTTAGGCGGTACTTTTTTTGAAAGACTTTTAGGAACATTTCCTTATATTTATTTAATTCTAGTTTCGGGAATTGCTTCTTATATTGTGACCTATCTTTATAGTAAAAAAGATGTACGTTATCAAAATACAATTACTTTAGGAGCAAGTGGTATTTTCTATGGCTTTTTAGGGGCAATTGTAACACTTGGTGTGGTTTTTAAAGGACCTTATCTTATGATTTTAAAAAACTTTATGGCTGTCATAGCAATTAATGTTGTCTTTACTCTTGTAGATAAAAGTGTATCTAAAACAGGACATTTAGGAGGCTTCATTGGTGGTGTTTTAGCGATGCTTGTCCTCATTGGAAGTGGCGTATGCGGCTATTAATTGATGGTGATGCTTGCCCAAATCGAAAAGAGGTTATTGAACTTGCTTTACATTATGAAATAGAAACATTTTTATTTATTGATTTTGCTCATGATATTGAAGATGAACGTATTTGCATTGTAAGATGTGAAGTAGGGAAAGATAGTGTGGATCAAATGATTTTATCTTACATACAAGCAGGTGATTTGTTGATTAGTCAAGATTATGGATTAGCAAGTCTTGCTTTATTAAAAGAAGCTCTTGTATTACATGTTTCAGGTAAAAGAATTAGTGAAGATAATATCAATAACTTATTGATGTCTCGTTATTTAGGACATATTTCAAGAAAACAAAATAAACATGTTAAAGGACCAAAAAAAAGAAATCAAAAAACGTCACATTATTTTTTAAGAGAACTCGAAAAAATATTTATAGAATATAAAAATGGGATTAGTCAAGAAGACTAATCCATTCTTTTTATTTTCCAGAATCTCCATAGTTTTTTAGAACACGTGCACTTGGATCATCCACATCACAGTTTTCCCATCCTTTATTTGGCATCCAGAAATCTTTGATACATTTTCCTTGTTGTGGAAAGAATGATTCAAAAATATCTCGGTACATTAATGATTCTTTTGTAAATGGTGTACAGTATGAATATTTTTCTTTTGCCTTTAAAACATCTTCATCACTGTATTTTTCATCGGCTAAATCTTTTAGGTAATCAACCATTGAATGACCTACGGCATCTGAGAAGGCGGCTTTTTCTCTAAAGAGAATATCGTGTGGTAAATAATCTGTTTCTTCAAAAGCATGACGTAATAAGTATTTCCCTTTATTGTAAACATTCATTTTTTTTGCAGGGTCAATAGACATAGAATAATCAACAAAGTCTACATCTGCAAAAGGAACGCGTCCTTCTAAAGCGTGAGCAGAGATACAACGATCTGCTCTTAAAACATCATACATATAAAGTTCTTTAATTCTTTTGCTTGCTTCTTCTTGAAATGCTTTTGGATTTGGTGCAAAGTCTGTATATTTATATCCGAAAAGTTCATCAGAAACTTCGCCGGTCATGATAACTTTAATATCTGTATTTTGATGAATATATTTACATAAAATATACATAGCCATACTTGCACGAATGGTTGTGATATCAAATGTTTCAAGATGGTAAATAACTTCTTTTAAATGTTGATATAAATCTTCTTTGTTCATAATGACTTCAGTATGTTCAGTTCCTAAATAATCGGCAACTTGTTTAGCATATTTTAAATCAATTGGATCACTTTCCATTCCAATAGCGAAAGTACGGATTGGTTGGTTAGATAATCTTTGTCCAATGGCACAAACAAGTGAAGAATCAAGACCACCACTTAATAAATAACCAATTGGAGCATCTGACATAAATCTTTTTTCAACGGCTTTTTCAAGTTTTGTTTTTAAGTTTTTCGCAATTGTTTCTAAATCATCATCAACAATTGTTTTAGGATCACTTAAATCGTTATAACAAATAAATTGTCCATCTAAATAATAATGTCCTGGTGGAAAAGGCATAATATCATCACATAGATCAAATAAAGCTTTTGCTTCTGAAGCAAAACAAATTTGATGTTCTTTTTTACTATAACCATAGAACATTGGACGAATTCCCATTGGATCTCTTGCGGCCATAAGCTGTTTTGTTTTGGCATCATAAAGAACCATCGCAAATTCTGCATCTAAATATTTACATAAGATTTCAATTCCATATTGATCATAAAGAGGAATTAAAACTTCACAGTCACTTCCTGATTTAAAAGTATATTCTTTTGATAATTTATTTTTTAATTCTGGATAGTTATATATTTCTCCATTACATACTAAAGTACAATCTTTGTAAACAAAAGGTTGATTTCCATTTGTTGATAAATCCATAATTGATAAACGGTTAAACCCCCAAGTAATTCCGTTACTTACAGAGATATGTTGATGATCAGGACCACGATAAGCGGCTTTATCTAAAGCATCATTAAATTCCTGTAATTTAAATTCTTCACTTCCTACGACTAAAAAACCACACATTTTTTATATCCCCCTTATAATTAAAAAATCGCACAGAATGTGCGAGTATCGTGTAACATATAAATCCAAAAGATATACATGGTACGGAAAATACTTCTAAGAGTACTCGATACCCGCTAGTTGTAACATAACTAGAAACGTTCTAGCCTACTTGCTTTTGCTTTCGGTAGACAGCTCAAAGGTGTTCTTCATATTTTTGTTCACTGCTAGACTTACACCATCTTCTAGCTCGCTTAAGTTTCGTAAAAATACTACTCTCCTTGTCATTGCTTTTAACTTGGTTACAGTATAGTATAATTTATAATTAAAATCAATAATAAATATTTAATGTGATAAAAAATAATCGATTTTATACAATAGAAAAGAGGAAAATGAAACAAATTTGAGACAAAAAAAGAAATAAAATGATGTATAATGGTAACATCTAAAAGTAGATGAAGTACAAGGAGTGGAAAAATGACAAAAGATATTCATATGTTAGTAAGTATGATCAATATGAAATTAAGAGACGATGACATGAAATTAGTACATGTTCTTTCTATTTATGATTTAAAAGAAGATGAATTCTTAAAAAGATTAGATGAAAATGATTATTTTTATGATGAAATGACAAACCAGATTAAAACAAAATAATTGTTTTATCGAAGATAAATGATATAATGGGAATACTAATATGGAGGGAATTTAAAATGTTAAAATTAGAAGATTTTCAAGCGGCTAAAAAAAGAGTTGATGAAGTCATCTTACCAACTCATTTAATACATAGTGAAGCGTTTTCTGAAGAAAGCGGTAATGATGTATATATCAAACCTGAAAACTTACAAAAAACAGGAGCATTCAAAATCAGAGGTGCCTACAATAAAATTATGAAATTAGATGATGAAGCAAAGAAAAAGGGGTTAATTGCTTCTTCGGCTGGAAACCATGCACAAGGTGTTGCTTATGCAGCAAAAAAATTAGGGGTCAAAGCAACAATTTGTATGCCAGCACATACACCTTTAATTAAAGTAGATGCAACAAAAGCACATGGAGCTGATGTTGTTTTATATGGCGAAGCTTATGATGAAGCTTATGAAAAAGCAGTAGAATTACAAAAATCTGAAGGTTATACTTTTGTTCATCCTTTTGATGATGAAGATGTTATGGAAGGACAAGGAACAATTGCTTTAGAAATTATGGAAGAACTTCCAGATGTTGATTATATTCTTGTACCTATTGGTGGTGGAGGATTGATTTCTGGGATTGCTTGTGCAGCAAAACAAATTAATCCATCTGTTAAAATTGTAGGGGTTGAACCAGAAGGAGCTGCAAGTGCGTTAGCGGCAGTTGAAGATGATCAGCTTGTTAAGTTAAGTGAAGTAAGTACAATTGCTGATGGGACAGCGGTTAAACAAATTGGAGAAACACCATTTGAATATATTAAAAAATATGTTGATGAAATTGTTACGGTAAGTGATTATGAACTAATGGAAGCGTTCTTAATACTTGTTGAAAAACATAAATTAATTGCTGAAGGATCTGGTATTTTATCGCTTGCAGCACTTAAAAAATTACATTGTAAACGTAAAAAAGTTGTTTCTCTTATTTCTGGTGGAAATATGGATGTAATGACAATTTCTTCAATGATCAATAAAGGACTTATTTCAAGGGGCAGAATCTTAACATTCTCTGTACAATTACCTGATATTCCAGGACAATTGGAAATTGTTTCAAGATTATTAAATGAATGTAATGCAAATGTTATTGGTGTTGAACATAACCAATTTAAAAATTTTGCTCGTTTCTCTGAAGTAGAGTTAAGAGTTACTTGTGAAACAAATGGTGAAGCACATATTCAAATGATTGTTGATAAATTCAAAGAAAATGGATATACAATTATAAAAATTAACTAAGCAATCGAAAGATTGCTTTTTCTTTACACTTTTTTTATAAAAAAGTGCATATATAAGGAGTAAAATATGAAAATGAGGATAAGAAATATTTTTAATAAATATTTATATACAAAACAAAAGAAAGTTATTGCTTGTGTGATTGTGAGTGTATTGGTTATCGGAGGCGTTAGAGCGGCTGTTTTAAATATATCTAAATCCAATGATTTGATTCTAGTAGTAGATACACAAAATGTAGAATTAGGTCAAACTGTTTCTACAAATATCGATGATTATTTAGATCATGACAAGGTAAGTGATAAGCTTGCTAAAAAGATCATTAAAGATACCGAAGAAAAAGATAATCTTAAATATATCAAAGTTATCAACAAAGATGAAAAGGGAAATGTTGTTTCTAAAGAAGAAAAAGATTATCCAAAAGTAGGCAACTATGAAATAAACTTTACTTACGAAAATGAATCGGCAACAGTTAAAGTGATTGTCAAAGATAAAACAAAGCCTGAAATCAAAGCACCTGAAAGTATTGATGTTGTTCAATATACCAATCTTTCAACATTTAATTTTGGAGAGCTGTTAGAAGTAGCTGATTATAGCGATGTTGAAGAATGGAAGATTGATATATCGAAAGTAGATGTTAGTACGATAGGAACTTATGATTTAAAAATTTCAATTCAAGATCAATACAAAAATAATGCTACAAAAACTTTGAAAGTCAATGTTATAGAGGCACCTGCTGTTAGTAAAGGGGAAGTGGCAGTAACAGAAGTCATTACAGATGAAAATGGAAATAAGAAAACTGTTGTTACAAAGAAATCAAGCAATAAAATTTCTTCAAGTGATTTTGTAGCAGCTACTTTTCCTATTTCAAATAGAGGAATAGTAAAAAGTGATGCAACAAATATAAAACCAACAACCAATAACGGAATAAGCAAAGCAACAAGTAACACTACTAGTTCATCGAATAAAGGTGGAAGTGATTCGAATAATACATCACATACGCATAACTACAATATTCCTATTATAAAGGTAGTGCACCATGATGCTGAAACAAAAAGAGTACACCATGATGCAGTTATAGAAAATCAACCTATGTATGAAGAACATATTGTTTGCAAAGTTTGTTATAAGGATTTTGGAAAATATGGTGGTGCTGATGCAGATGATCATAGTGGAGATACAGGACACTCTTATGAATCTAAAGATGTTCAAATAGGTACAAGACAAGTAACAGTAAAAGAAGCTTATGATGAAAATATTGTGGTCAAACAAGCCTGTGATGAAACGGTTATTACAGGATATAAATGCTCTTGTGATGCAATAGTATTCTTTAACTTTTTCAGTAACAACCCATTATTAGTGTAGTTACTGTTTTTTTAAAGTAGCAGTAATACATATAGCTATGTAATATTTAGAATAAATGGATAGTCTTTTGGAACTTTGGAGTATTTGTCTAAAAATACCTTAATTATGTAAGATCTAGCAGATTATTCAATGATAACTCTGAAATAGTGTATATATATTATGCCATAGTTTATGTTCAGGTTAAGATTATTTATAAATAAATACCCTAAAGAAAGGAAGAAATTAAATGATAAAATATCATAAATTAAAATGGGTGTTTCACCCATAAGACAATCGAAAGATTGTCTTTTTTTTGTTAAAGGTCATTTGATTTGTCAAATATAAAGCCTGTTTAATAGAAATATACAGATATTTATAAATCAATATTTGAAAAGCAATTAAATCAATACCATCTTTTTTTGGATAAAAAATTAATTTATAGAAAGGAAGAAAAAAATGAAATTCAAGCAATGGTCAAGTAAAACAACAAAAGTATTTATAGTTCTAGGAATGATATTGTCAATGTGTTTTTCTGTGGGAAATACAAAGATAGTTGAAGCTTGGGACAGTGGTGTACCACATGAATTTACAAGAGTAAAGAGCATAACATATCCGCAATGGTGGAGTAGATACATTTCCTCCTTGAAAGCATGGTCAACTTATTCATGCAAGTATAACGGTCAATGGTCTTACTGTTTGGAATCATCTAAAAAAACACCATCATCGGGTAATTATACTGCTTCGGTAATTGAAAACAATGCTAATGTAAGAAAACTTTTATATTATGGATTTGGAGGGCCGGCTGCATCTGATGTTTTTGCACCAGACTACAATTTAAAAGCTGGACTCTGTCCAGATGATAGTTATCTTTCTAATGATGATGCCAAATATTTATTGACACACATATTTTTAAGTGGCGCTTATAGTGGAGATTGGAATGGTTTCAATGAACAATTATTTAATAAAACATTTGGACATAACTATGGAACAAATATTATGAATATTTATAATACGATTATATCTATGCCTGATCCTTCAAATGGAGCGAGTTTTTCTACAGGAAATACTGCAAAATTTACAGCAACCTATGATAAAGTGAATAAACAACAAATAACAAATATTGTAACATTCAACGCTAGTAGCAATGAAACTGTTCAAATTCCATTACAAAGTGATGTAACAATTCATCTTGCTGGAGCTTCAGTGACTCAAACTAGCGGTACCGCAACAATTTGGGGTGGACAATCTTTTTATTTAACAACACCTATTACAAATTCGTTAAACGATTATCAAAGTGGTAATTTAACTTCATCAGCGATAGGAAAATTTTGTGCTTTAGCAATTAGCAATGGAAACAGTTCAAATCAGACACATGGTTCGTGGTATCAAGAGACTGCGGATTCGTTAAATTATAATGTTAGTTGGCTTGGGTTTGGGCATGTGGATTTGAAAAAAACATCATCAAATACAGATATCACCAATAACAGTAGTCTTTATTCTCTAGAAGGGGCAAAATATGGAATCTATGATGGAAATGAATTGGTTGAAGAATTAACAACAGATGCTAAAGGATACGCAAAATCATCTCTTTTACCTGAAGGAAATTATACTGTTAAAGAAATTTTTGCGAGCAAGGGATATGATATTGATCAGGTAGCTTATGGAGTTACTGTAGTCAAAGATTTGATAACGACCGTAAATGTAACAGAGAAGCCAAAGAATGACCCAATTGGAATTGAAATTGTCAAGAATGATGCGGAAACACTTGAACCACAGGGGGATGCCAATCTTACAGGTGCAGAGTTTACAGTGAAATACTATGATGGGTTCTATACAAAGGACAATCTTCCATCACAGGCAACACGTACTTGGGTTTTAAAAACAATTTATCGTACAGGAAAATATAGAGCTGGTTTAAACTATAAAGAGTGTATTGTGTCAGAAAAAAGTGATAATCTCTTTTATAACAGTTATGATCAAGCTACTCTCCCTCTAGGAACTATTTCCATTGAAGAAACAAAGGCGCCTGAAGGATATTTTTTAAAGGGTGCCAAATTGAATGTTACAGATACAGCTTCGGGTACTATTTCATCTGTAACGGATGGAAAATATGTTGCACAGATCAATGAACAGTATCAAGGTGCTAAGTTGCAATTTGGTAATGATGCTAATCAAATGATTGTTCAAGAAAAGGTCAAAAAACAACGTATTCAAGTATTCAAAAGCGGTGAAAGAGAAGGAATCTCTGGAGTTGTTAAAGGATTACAAGGCGCTGAGTTTACTTGGAAGCTTAAATCTGAAGTAGACAATGTTGGATGGGACAATGCTGAAACCTACGCAGTTATTACAACCAATGAAAACGGTCGAGCTATTACAGATTATCTTCCTTATGGAAAATATCTCGTAAGAGAAACAAAGACACCTAAGGATTATATGACAGCACCAGATTTTACAATCTCTGTGACGAAAGATTTTTCTGAATACAATGAACTTGAACAAATCAAACTTGTAAGTATCAACAACAAACCTTTTGCATCCTATGTCAAGCTTATAAAGGTGGATGAAGATACGGGAAAGAAAGTAACATTTAACAGTGCTTCTTTTAAAATCAAAGATGCTAAAGGAAACTATGTCATTCAGAAAGTATCGGGTATGAAGGTAGATACCTTTACCACAAATTCAGATAATGAAATTATTCCTGTTGTTGAAAAAGGAACAGTAACCCTTCCGTTGATGCTCAATGCAGGAACATATATGATTGAAGAAATCAAGACACCAAAAGGTTTTCTTGATCTTGAAAAACCGGTTGAATTCGTTATATCAAGTACCTATGACTATGATGTGGATGAAGATGCTGATCCAATTGTTGAGGTAAAGATCAAAAACAGACAGCCTAAAGGAGAAATCAAACTTAATAAAACGGTTATTGATTTAGATGCAGATACGGATTTAGTAAACAAAACAGACTTGTCTAAGATCCAATTTATTTTAAAAGCAAAAAAAGATATCTATAGTTCTACTGATGGCTCTCTGTTGTTTAAAAAAGACAGTGTTATTACAACTAAAAATTCAGGAGCAGTTGTCAATGCAGGGAGTGAGATTGGAAATGGAATCTATGCTTTATCAATGGATGGGCATTTAGATATTTCTAATCTGCCAATGAGTGTAGAGGAAGCTTCTTATTATCTTCAAGAAGTGAAAACATTAGATGGATGTGTATTGGATACTTCTAAATATGAAGCTGTATTCAATCAAGAAGATAGTACAACAAAGACCTATATTAAATCCTTTAATATCGTTAATGAAACGACATATTATGAATTTAATAAAATAGATGTTACAGGAGATAAGGAAGTTGAAGGAGCACAACTGACAATCATGGATGAAGAGGGAAATGTCATTGATCAATGGATTTCTTCGGATAAAGTTCATTCGATAGAAGGTTTAACTGTTGGTAAGATATATACATTATCTGAAACAGTTACAGCTAAAGACTATGTAAAAGCGACAGACATTAAATTCACTGTTAAAAATTCTAGCGAATTAGAAACAGTTACAATGAAAGACAAACAAGTATCTTTTACGAAGACTGATATCACGGGTGAAAAAGAAGTTGATGGAGCTACAATTACTGTAACTGATAAAGAAACTGGAAACATCATTGATGAATGGGTTTCTACTAAAGAAAATCATTTCATTAATGGATTGGCAGAAGGAAAAACGTATATTTTAAGTGAAAAGTGTACTCCTGAAGATTATGTTAAAGCGGCGGATATTGAATTTACGGTTTCAAAAGAAAAAGTAAATCAAAAGATCAATATGAAAGACAAACAGATTGAAGTATCTAAGATAACTGCTGGTGGTAAAGAAGTTACGGGTGCATTTATGCAGGTTATTGATCAATATGGAAATGTTGTAGATGAATGGTACAGCGAAGGAAAATCTCATAATGTAAGTGGATTGATTGAAGGGGAAAAATACACATTACATGAAGATTTGGCACCTGCAGGTTTCAATCTTGCAAATGATATTGAATTTGAAGTAACAGAAGAAAAAGTGAACCAGACAGTTGAAATGGTTGATACGATTAATGAAGTTTCTAAGGTGGATGAAAATGGAAAATTATTAAAAGGTGCTGAAATGACGGTAACTTCTAATAAAACTAAAAATATTATCGACAAATGGATTTCAGGTCAACATATTTTTGATGTGACTGATGAAATGAAATCCCAATTAAAAGATAAAGATAAATCTAAAGGAACCTATTTTGATGAAGAAGATTCTATGATTACTTACAGTATTGTAAAAAACAATGGTAAAAATGATTATACTTTAATGTTTACAAAAGATGGTGTAACGACTTATTCGAATATTGATTTTGATGGTAATGAGACAAGACATATGATTCAAGGGCTTGCAACTGGTGAAGAATATATATTGAAAGAGACAAAGACACCAGACGGATATGCGATATTTAAAACACAAACATTTACCGTAGAAGAAGGCAAAGATATATCCTTATCAATGGTAGATGAAGATACAAAAGTAGAAATATCTAAACAAGATATTATAAGTAAAAAGGAACTTGAAGGTGCACAATTAAAAGTTACTGACAAAGATGGAAAAGTCATTGATGAATGGATTTCAGGTAAACAACCTCATATGATCAAAAATCTTACAGCCGGTGAAACGTATATATTAACTGAAGTAAATGCACCTAAAAATTATAAAGTTTCTGAGTTAATTCAATTTACTGTTAAAGATACAGGGAAAGTTCAAAGAGTTATTATGTATGATCAACCTGTTAAAGATTATGTGGTAACAGGTGATATAAATAATTATTATTTTATAGTAATGCTTATTTGTTTAATAGTTATTTATTGTTTAAGAAAGAAACGTTCAAATAATTTCATCAATTAGCCCATATTCTATAGCGTCCTGTGGGTCAAGATAATAATCACGATCGCAGTCATGTATTATTTTTTCGATTGGCTGATTTGAATTTTGCGATAGTATTTCTGCAAGTTTCTTTTTTTGCTTTTCAATTCTTTTTGCATTTATAGTGATATCGCTTGCTTGACCTTCTAAAGAGGCAAGAGGTTGATGAATCATGATTTCACAATTTTTTAATGCACATCGTTTTCCTTTTTTTCCTGCACTTAGTAAAATAGCAGCCATGCTGGCGGCAATGCCACAACAAATAGTACTAATATCACAAGAAACAAAATTCATGGTATCAAAAATAGCTAATCCAGCTGAAACACTACCACCGGGTGAATTGATGTATAAATAGATATCACTGTGGCTATCTTTTGCTTCAAGATAGAGTAATTGACCGATAATAGAACTAGACATAGCGTCGTCAATTGTTCCGGTAAGAAGAATAATTCTTTCTTCAAGTAATTTTGAATAAATATCATAAGCATAATGATATTTATGATCTTTTTCTATAATAGTAGGGATAAGATGCATAAAATAACCTCCATACGTTATTATAGAAATAAAAGTGGAAAAATATTCTTAATAAAAAATAAAAAAGAAGCAAAAAAAGTGTAAGCGCTAACGATGTGATGAAATGGGAATTAATTGAAAAATAAAGGAAAAATTAATGCATCTTATACAAGAAATCAACGTTGTAATAGTTGCTTTTGTGAAGTTTTTGACTTATAATAATGGCATAAAAGCTATTTACAAGGAGGAATATTAATAAAATGGCAGTAAAAGTAGCAATTAACGGATTTGGACGTATCGGACGTCTAGCATTCAGACAAATGTTTAATGCAGAAGGGTATGAAGTTGTAGCAATCAATGACTTAACTAATCCTAAAATGTTAGCACACTTATTAAAATATGATTCAGCACAAGGTAAATATGCATTAGCTGATACAGTAGAAGCTGGTGAAGATTCAATCACAGTTGATGGAAAAGAAATTAAAATCTACGCTAAAGCTAACGCAGCTGAATTACCATGGGGAGAAATCGGTGTAGATGTAGTATTAGAATGTACAGGATTCTATGTATCTAAAGCTAAATCTCAAGCTCATATCGATGCTGGAGCTAAAAAAGTTGTTATCTCAGCACCTGCTGGAAATGACTTACCAACAATCGTATTCGGTGTAAACGAAGGTACTTTAAAAGCTTCTGACACTATCATCTCAGCAGCTTCATGTACAACTAACTGTTTAGCACCAATGGCTAACGCTTTAAATAATTTAGCACCAATCAAATCTGGTATCATGTTAACAGTACATGCTTATACTGGAGATCAAATGGTATTAGATGGACCTCATAGAAAAGGTGACTTAAGAAGAGCTCGTGCAGCTGCAGTTAACATCGTTCCTAACTCAACAGGTGCTGCAAAAGCAATCGGATTAGTAATCCCAGAATTAAATGGTAAATTAATTGGTTCTGCACAACGTGTACCAGTTCCAACTGGATCTACAACTATCTTAACTTCAGTTGTTGAAGGTGAAGTTACAGTTGAAGAAGTAAATGCAGCTATGAAAGCAGCAACTACTCCATCATTCGGATATACTGAAGAACCATTAGTATCTTCTGACATCGTAGGAATCACTTACGGATCATTATTCGATGCAACTCAAACTATGGTTAAACCATTAGACAACGGAACTACAGAAGTTCAAACAGTTGCTTGGTATGACAACGAAAACTCATACACTTCTAACATGGTTAGAACAATCAAATATTTTGCTGAATTAGCTTAATCTAGCGAAAAATATGCTAAATAAAAAAGGGTTTCAAGATAGAAGAAGCCCTTTTTTTTACGCCAAAACCCGCATGAAATCAACGTTTTTTTGATTTGCGGGTTTTTATTTTTTATGAATAAAATAATGCTCAGATGTTCAAAGAGTACAAATAAAAAAAGATGATAAATAATTTTAATAAGGGGACCACTAAAAAGGTCTTCTTTTGTTGTAAAAACACAGTATATTAGTCAAAAAAGAAAAAAAGGTAAAAAAAGAACAGGATAAAAAACA
>ERZ779866.1966-NODE-1966-length-19425-cov-3.453640_pt1 | contig 19425 bp, 17 predicted proteins | sample MGYA00511248_ERZ779866 | MGnify/ENA primary metagenome ERZ779866 (study PRJEB29588, sample SAMEA2155758) | human gut metagenome | biome: human gut; feature: human-associated habitat; material: faeces | place: Denmark | collected 2008/2010 ... | reverse complement strand
GGCGGGCTGCGCCAAAGAAGAAGCCGCGGAGATAACGAGCTTTGAGCAGATAGAGTCCCTCGGCAAATACGAGACCCTCGAAAGAGCGCAGCAGCAGAAAATATACGAGTTTATCCGCAGTCTCAGCCGCGAGGAGGCCACCGAGCATCTGACCGCCGCCTTCGAAGAAGCACTCAAAGACCACGAGGAGATAACCCTCACATCGGTAGAGATATACAGCGAGCCTTTGGCTGTCAGCGGCGGAGAAAGACCGATTCAGGATCTGTACGCCGATTTGGTGGTGGAGTTCAGCTATGACGACTCTATTCCCTATGACGACATGGAAAGCAAGATATCCGGCTGGTTTGACGATGAAATCGTAAAGGTTTCGGGCGAAGACCCCGTTGCCCGTTTCCGTTTAAAGGAGGTCAACGCCCGCTTTGAAGACCCAGAGCTCCGCCGTGAGAGGGAGTTCACCTCGGGCAAGTCGTCGGCAGGCAACAAATACTTCGGCATGGGACCCCAGCAGCCCGAGGGCGAAGCCAAAGCCATGGAGCTTGTAAACGGCTTTATCGAAGGCGACAGAGCTCTTTCCCTTTTCGGCCCTGTTGAAAACGATCAGCTCTACATTGAAATAGGCATTTTCGTCCCCTCGGACGATGATGAAACCGAGCTGCCAAAGCTTGCCGAGGAGATTGCAAACGCCCTTAAAACCGAAAAAGACGCCGAAACCTATATGAAAAATCAGGGTTTCAAGACGATAAAAATAGTTCTTTCCACCTCAAATCTCGGCGATCTTGAGTATGAATTTGAAGTATGACAAAGCGCAGCCGCCCTTCGGGGCGGCTTTTTTATGTTTTACGGCGAATTTATATTTTGTCTGTTGCTTTTATCCCTCTTTAATGGTATGATGTATTGATGTGAATACTAAAAAGAAGTTTTAAGAGGTAAAAATGAACGGTATTTTCAGGTCATTCATCGGATATGTGTCATTCAGTGTAATGGCTATGGTGGGTCTTTCGTGCTACATTCTGGCCGACACATTTTTCATATCAAAGGCACTTGGGGCGTCGGGTCTTGCCGCCCTCAATTTCTGTCTGTGCGCCTTCAGCGTCATGATGGGTCTCGGACTCATGCTGGGCGTCGGCGGCGGAGTTCGCTTTTCGGTGTCTCTCTCCAAGGGAGAGGATGAAAAGTGCCGCGAGAGTTTTTCGACGGCTCTGTTTTTCGCCTTTCTGTTTTCCCTTGTGTTTATAGCTTTGGGTCTCTTTTGTTCACGCCCTCTTGCCGCCCTTTTGGGGGCGTCGGGAGAGGCTTTGCCATTAGCCGAGGTATATCTCCGTACCGTACTGCTATTCGGCCCTGCCTTTGTTTTCAACAACACTTTGTGCGCCTTTGTGCGAAACGACTTTGACCCGTCACTCGCCTCCTGCGCCACCATAATAAGCAGCCTTTCCAACATTGTCTTGGACTATGTTTTCATGTTCCCCCTCAAAATGGGAATGTTCGGCGCCGCTTTTGCCACAGGGCTTTCACCTCTCATCAGCATATCGGTTCTTTCTGTGCACTTTTTCCGCAAAAAGTGCCGCCTTTCCTTCTCCTTTAAGAGCATAAAGCCCTTGAGGCTTTTTTACATAATGTCCCCCGGCATTTCCTCATTTATAAACGAGCTTTCGTCGGGCATAGTCATTCTGGTATTCAACTTTCTCATTCTCGCCCTCGAGGGCAACACAGGTGTCGCCGCCTACGGCGTCGTGGCAAACATAGCCATAGTTGCCACCGCCATATTCAACGGCATCGCCCAGGGCACGCAGCCCACGCCCACGCCGCAGCCCCTTGTCAGCTCGTCTTTCGGCAGAGGTGACGAACAGGCTGTTAAAACCTACCGCAAGTACGCCTTTACCCTGTCCCTCATATCGGCGGCGGTAATATATGCCGTAATATTTGTCTTTGCCGTCCCCGTCACCGCCATATTCAACAGCGAGGGCAACGCCGCTCTGGCGGTTTTGGCTTATACGGGACTTAGGATATATTTCGCAGGCTTTTTCTTCTCAGGAATCAACATATGCTCCAGCGTATACCTCTCGGCTCTCGGGCGCTCGGCGGCGTCTTTCGCCGTTTCGGTTATGCGCAGCCTTGTGGTCATAGTGCCCGCCGCCTTTGTGCTGTCACACCTTTTGAAGATGACGGGAATATGGCTTTCATTCCCCGTGACCGAGCTTTTGGTGCTGTTTGTGTCGCTTTTCCTGGCCTTTGCGCCGGTCAAAAAAGCCGAATGATAAAGGAGTAAGCTATGGATGTAATTTTGGTAATGCTTTTGGGGGTGCTTGTGGGCGCCACCGTTTTCCCCGTAAAGGGCAGAAAGATAAATGAAAAACTTCAGCTCATATGCACTCTGACCCTCATATTTTCCATGGGTCTCATGCTGGGCAGGAGGGAGAATTTCTTTTCTGAGCTTTTGGACATGGGACTTATAAGCTTTGTTGCCTTTCTCTTCCCCGTCCTCTTCTCGGTGATATTTGTGTATTTTCTCACCAAAAAATATATGGAAAACAAAAAGGGGGAGTAGAAAATGGTATTTATGGCGATAGCCGCCCTTGTGTGCGGCGTTTTGGCGCGCTATTTCTTTCCCGACCTTGCCCTTTTGAACACCGTCACCGACATGAGCGGCATGGTGCTCTATATGCTCATGTTTCTCGTGGGCATAAGCGTCGGCATGAACAAGGACATAGTTTCCAAAATAAAGAGCTACGGATTTAAAATATTTCTCATTCCCATCGGAGTCATGGCGGGATCTTTTGCGGGCGGCATCGTGTGCGCCCTGCTGACATCTCTCAAGATAAACGAGGGTGCGGCAATAGCCTCGGGCATGGGGTGGTACAGCCTTTCGGGCGTCATGCTGGGCGAAATGGCGGGGGCGGACATGGGCAGCATAGCCTTTTTGAGCAATCTTTTGAGGGAGATAATGTCCTTTGCCCTGATACCGATTATCGCGAAGCGGCTCAACGGTCTCACCTGCATAGCTCCCGCGGGAGCCACCAGCGAGGACACGACGCTGCCCATGATGATAAGGTATACCGACGAGCCGACGGTGGTGCTGTCCCTTATGAACGGCATACTGTGCTCGGCAGCTGTGCCCTTTATGATAGAGTTTTGCTACAAAATACTGCCGAATATTTTATAAAAGGAAAAAGAGGATACGGACGAGCCGTATCCTCTTTTCATTTATGTCAACGCTCAGAAGAGCTACATGGCCTTCTGCATGTCTTTTCTCAGCTTTCTTATTATCTTCTTTTCAAGGCGGGATATGTATGACTGGGATATGCCCAGAATGTCGGCCACTTCCTTTTGGGTCAGCTCCTTTCTGCCCGAAAGACCGTAGCGCATGTCGATTATCTCCCTCTCTCTCGCCCCGAGTTTTTCTATGCAGTTTCTCAGAATCTCCCTGTCGGTCATGTCCTCTAAAGGGCGCACAACGCTGTCGGGCTCTGTGCCGAGAACATCTGAAAGGGAGAGCTCGCCGCCCTCGCCGTCCTGACTCAAAGGCTCGTCGATGGAGATTTCCAGTCTCAGACCGCTGTTTTTCCTCAGATACATAAGTATCTCGTTTTCTATGCACCTCGAGGCATAGGTGGCCAGCTTGGCATTTTTGTCCTTTCTGTATGTGGATACCGCCTTTATGAGGCCTATCGTGCCGATGGACACCAGATCCTCTATGCCGATGCCTGTATTTTCAAACTTTTTGGCTATGTAGACCACAAGGCGCAGATTGTGCTCTATGAGCAGCCGCTTTATGTCGCCCTGACTGCCGTCGTACACCTCCAGATATCTCCTCTCCTCCTCTGCCGAAAGAGGGGGAGGCAGACTCTCGCTGCCGCCTATGTAATAACTGACGCTTCTTCCCCTGAAAAGGCGTTTTAAAATACCGATAAGTTTTTTAAAAAACCTCATGCTTCACCTCCTATTATCGCCTTGCACCCCTGGACCCCCTCGATGGGCGAGGCTGCCGCCGCCACCATGCAGTCCTTTCTCTCATTTCCGTTTATCTCGAGCCTTTCGGGCTCCAAAGCGTATATCATAAAGGGCTGCCCAGCCGTCTCTACCCTTATGGGATATATCCTCTTATCTCCCATGTTTTCGGGAAAGACCTCCTTTAAAATATCGGGGGAAACCAAAATGACGGCCTTTTTGGTGACCGGTTCAAAAACCCTGTTTCCCGTATCTACCATGGCGGAAAAAGACAGCTCTTTTCCGAAAATACCCAGCTTTACGGGGACGATCATGTTCTTTTTCACAAATCCCCCCTTTCCCATGGCGAGGGCCGCCGCCGCGTAAGAGGCGGCAAAGGCCAGTGCCAGCTCGAAAAATCCCACTTCGATATACACGCTGCCCCCCTGCACCTCTACCCCGAAGCCCATAAAGGACAGCGCATACATCATACCTGCCGTAAAGAGGGTGGCGAGGAAAAACACTCCGCAAAGCCTTATGTACCTTCCCCTCTGCCCTTTAAAGGCGACGGCTACTATCGCGGCGCACATAACTGCCTTGCAAAGAAGGCCCGCGGCCGCTCCGAAAGGTGCAAAAAAGGAGCCCACCGAGAACAGGCCTGACAAAAGCGAAGCCGAAATATGCCTTATTTTTCCGAGATAGCTGCCCGTCAGAAAGGCGGTCAGAGAGAGCAGCACAAAGGCCGTCATGGCGCCTACGGCGAACAGCACATCGATATAAATGACTTTCAACCGCTTTCACCTCTTTGCTGTTTTCAATTAAATTATACCTCTTTGATGTTGCAAATTTTGTTATAATTTGATATACTTATTATAAAACAATATTTTGGGAGGTAAATATGGAAAACAAAGTGCTCTCCGCGTCGTCCGACGCAGAGATACGCAGAAATGTGCTGTCAATGATCGTGCCCGTCACGATAGAGGGCATACTTCAGATGATCTCCAGCACGGTCATCATGGCTATGCTCGGCAGGATAGATGTCCTGGCCGTAAACGCCGTGGGCGTGGGCACCAGAATAACCCAGCTCCTATGGTCCTTTGTAAAAGGTATGGGAATAGGCATCACGGTATGTGTCGCCCGAGATGTGGGCGCCAAGCAGGAGAAGAACCTCAAGCTGACCTCGATACTCGGCGTGTTCTCCCTCATTCTCATAGTGGCATTTTTCTCGTCCCTTATAGTGGCTTTCGCTCCCCCCATCGTCAGATTTTTCGGCGGCAGTGAGGAGACTATGGCCAATTCCATAATTTACATGCGCATAATTGCCGTCGGCCTCCCCTTCTGGTCGGTCATGCTTTCGACCGCCAGTATTCTCCAGGGCTTCGGCAACGCCAAGACTCCCATGAAGGTGTCGGTGGTATACAACATAGTCAACATCGTTTTGGGCTATGTCCTCATGTTCGGCCCTCTCGGCATACCCAAGTTCGGCATAGTGGGCGCCGCCCTCGCCACAGTCATATCCCAGGTTGCCATGTGCTTTGTCTGCGTGGTAATACTTATAAAAAAGAAAATTATAACCGATATGTTCAAAGAGCTTAAGGCCAACTTAGCCAACACAAAGGCTCAGCTTGTGCACCTTTATCAGATAGGCATTCCGTCGGCCTTTGAAAACATGGTCTGGCAGCTGGGCTCTATCGCCATGATGAAGCCGATTATCCAGTACGGCGACTATTCCTACGCCGCCCATCAGCTTGCCATGCAGGCCGAAAGCATATCCTATATGCCCACCATGGGCTTCGGTATCGCCACAACCTCTTTTGTCGGCCGTTCCTTCGGCGCGGGCGACATGGAGACCGGCAGAAAATATTACAAAAAAATATTCAAATACATGGGCACCATATCGGCCATGACAATGACGATAATGATACTCTTCCGCCGTCAGCTCATGGGCATACTGACCCCCTCGGAAGACATCATCGCCCTCGGCTCGATCTACCTCATCATAACCTCCTGCACCCTCATTCCCCAGAATCTCCACGGCATATTCTGCGGCGCCATGAGAGGCGCAGGACATACAAAGCCCCCGATGTATATTGCAGCCGCCTGCCTTTGGGGCGTCAGAGTTTCCCTGTCCTACATATTCGCATATCTTGTTCCCAATACCACAATCGTATGGATATGGATCGCCATGAGCATAGACATTCTGTGCCGCTTCGCCCTTTCGTCCACCATTATAAGAAAACTGGACATTTTCAAAAAACGAGTAACAGAGTAAAAAAGAGCCTTAAGGCTCTTTTTTATCGGGAGGAATTATGTTTGAACTTATAGACCTTGAAAAATTCCAAAGGCGGGAGCATTTTGAGCATTTTACAAAATCCGTTCCCTGCACATACAGCATGTGCGTAAAACTCGACATAACCGAGATCAAAAACAGAGGGCAAAAGCTCTACCCCGCCATGCTCTATTTCATAACTTCGGCGGTAAACAGGCACAGGGCTTTCAGAATGTCCTTTGACGGCGAGGGAAGGCTGGGTGTTTTCGACTCCATGCTGCCCTGCTACACTGTGTTTCACAAGGACACCGAGACCTTTTCCAACATATGGACAGAGTACAGCGAGGATTACGATGTGTTTCTCAAAAACTATAACGAGGACATATCCCTCTACGGCGGCTGTCATGATATGGACGCCAAGCCGAATGTACCCGAAAACAATTTTCCCGTTTCAATGATTCCGTGGTCGTCCTTTGACGGCTTCAACCTCAATCTTCAAAGGGGCTACGGCTATCTTATCCCCATCTTCACCATGGGCAGATATTATGAGGAAAAGGGCAGATATCTCATGCCCCTCTCGGTGCAGGTGCACCACGCCGTGTGCGACGGCTTTCACCTGTGCCGCTTTTTAGACGACCTTCAGCGCCTTATAAACGGCGAATGATATTCAGCGAAACGGCAACACACCGCGCACCCGTAGGAAACGACTGAAATTTTGTATTTTGTCCGTTTTCATTGTGAACGGCACGGGTTTTGTTTCCTCCTTGTAGGGAACGACCGTGTGTCGTTCCGCAAAATGAAGTTTTGGTAGTATCAATAAGAGAGTGCAATACGAAGCACCCGCGGAACTCCCTCCTGCTTTTTGAGAAAAAGTAAGCAAAACGCGAGAAGAGAATTAAATTTCAAGTGTCGCGCCCCCCTACCGACGCGAATTGTCAGATGCAGCTCGGTGGATACGGAGTTTTTTACGGGGGGACGATGGATGGGGGCGGAACGGCATATTAGCCGTTCCCTACACAATAAATTTCCAGTCTGCGCTAAAAAACCGTCCGAAATATCGGACGGTTTTTTTATTTTGCGGAGCTGTGTTTTATTTTTCGGCACACCCATCGGCACGGGAAAATCGCCAGACCCGACAGCACATACCATATGACGGCGGTCAGCAAAAGTGCGAGAAATTCGCTGTCGGTAATCTGCATGACCATGGATTTGATGAATACAAAGGTGGCTATTATCGACAGGCAGGCGTAGACGCCTGTGGGGCTGTATTTTTTGTTTTTGCTCAATATACTTTTGACGAGATAAAAAAGGAAAATATTGAATATAATAATCGCCATAAAAATTGCCGCAGTTTTCATGCTTTAACCTGCCTTTCTGTTTATTTCAAATACAGAGCCTATTTTTTGAGTGTTTCCGCCGTGGATTTTATCATGTCCGCGCCCGATTTCACCGCCTGCGTTATGGCCTTTTCGTCGATGCTGAACTTGAGAACTATCGCGTCGGGAGTGTCGGGGCAGAGGGCTTCCTCGGTTATCCTGCCGTAATAGGCGTAGTTTGCAAAGAGCCACACTATGTTTTCGCTCTGTCTCACGGCGCTGGCAGTAACTATGGGGCCGTCGGTATATTTTCCTGTCTTTTCCAGCTCATCGGTGCGGCGTTTCACCTCGTTTGTCGCCGCAAAAAGCTGATTTAAGGAGTATTTGACCGTTCTGAACTCGAGCTTTTCTGCCTGACATATCTCATAATACTCGGCCTCGATGGCCTCGCTTCTCTCGGTGAGGTTTATGACGAGATTACCCGTCTCCTGATTCAAATGGGCGCCGCCGTAATTGTCGGGGTATGCGCCTTTTTCCGTGAAGTATATCACAAGCCTTGTGTTGTACTCGTCGGCCTTTAAATTGTTTTCAAGCCTTTCCTCTTCGCTTATAGCCAAAGACGGCACCAAAATAATTGCAAACATCGACAGACAAAGCAGTATGGATATAAGCTTTTTCATATTCCCTCTCCTTTCGTTTTCAATATAGTCGTTATTTACTGTTTATCTGTTTTTAATTTACCATATTTTATATATTTTGTCAATTTATTTCGGCTATTTTATGAACGGCACAGCCGTAAAAAAGACTTCCCGAGGGAAGTCTTTTTTATTCTCCGGCCTCCTTGGCCTTTTCCACATAGTCGTAGAGGCTCTCTCCGTCCTCCTCGCAGCATCTTTTTTCAACCTTCTGCATGGGGCGGAAAATTATTCCGTGGGCTGTCACCACCGTGGCGTTTATCTTCCAGTTTTCGTCGGTCTTGTCGATGTGCCATTCGCCGCCCATGAGCCTTATCACCGTCTCCCCCACATAGGAGCCGATGAGGAATTTGTCGTTATCGGTCAGGTGATTGCGCCTCTCCCTCAAAAAGCTGTCGGTGTCCTTTAAAGAAGCCATGGAATAGTCGGCTCTGTAACCAAAGGAGTGCAGCAGCTTTCGCATATGGTCGGAGGCGGTGAAAATCTCGTCCTTGAGAGTGTATTTCGGTTTTTTGCTGAAAAGTCCCATATTATCTCTCCTTTCGGCCCGCCTTATACTATGACAAATATATTTTACTATATGACAATCCCCTCTGTCAACATACCCTGCCGGCTCCCCAACTTTTTTACAATAATTTATATTAAAACATATTGACGGTTTTAGAAAATAGTGTTAGAATTGAGTTAGTTAGCTATAACTAATTATTATTTGAGAGGTATGTCATGCTTCTGCTAAACAAAACTTTAATCCGCATGTCAAAGGGTCTATGGGGACGGATACTTTTGATAGTGGCTCTCAAGCTTTTTTCCTTGGTCCTCACCGCCCGTTTTGCTCAGGTGATATCCGGCTTTTTGGGGAGCGCCGCCTCTGCGTCTTTGGATTCAGACAAAGCCTCCGCCGCCGTTCTGACAGCCTTGGCAGCCGCCGTCACCATGCTTTTGACAGAGCTGCTAATAGGCGAGGCAGAATACCGCTGCACCGCCAAAGCCAGAAAATCTCTCAGAGGAGATATTTTTTCCAAAGCTCTGGAGCTGGATGTGGGCAATATTGAAAAGATCGGCCCCGTTTCGGCAATAACCGCCAGCGTAGACGCAGTAGAAGCCATGCAGATATATTACAGCAAATATCTCCCCGGTCTCATATACTGCCTGATAGCTCCCATATACCTATACTTCAGACTTCGTCCTCTGTCGCCTTCTGTGGCGCTGGTTCTGTTTGCCGTTTCCATAGTGCTGATGCCTCTCAACAACATATTCCGCAGCCGTATAGAAAAGCTGAAAGCCGACTACTGGACATCTCTGGAAGATCTTACGGGATATTATCTCGAAAGCATCCGAGGTCTTACCGAGCTTAAACTTTTCCGGCAGGACGACGCCAGAGCCTCTGTTCTGCGTTCCAAGGCATTTGATTTCAACAAAAAGATAATGCAGGTGATGAAGGTCAACTTCCGTTCCTTTTTTCTCACCGACGGTCTTATATATTCGGCGGTATTTATATCTGCCGTCATGTCCTACCGACAGCTTGCATTGCACCGCATCGATTTTTCCTCATCTCTCATGATACTGCTCATGAGCTCCGGTTTTTTCGCTTCGGTCAGATCTCTTATGAACGCCACTCACTCGGCTCTTGCAGGGGTGGCTGCCGCCGACAAAGTGGAAAAGCTGCTGTCTATCGACACCTCCCGCCCCTATTATCCAAATATGCCCCTCTGTGCCGACAGCTTTGACGGCATAAGGATAGACAATGTATCCTATTGCTACCCCGGCAGAAATCCCGCCGTCTGCCGCCTGTCTATGGATATTCCCAAAGACAAGGTCACAGCCATAGTGGGTCTTTCCGGCTGCGGCAAAAGTACTGCTGCCGGTCTTTTGATGAAATTTTTCGACCCTCTCGAAGGACACATATATTTTGAAGGCAGAGACTATCTGTCTCTCACGCCCCGGCAGCTCCGCAAAAACATAATTATGGTCCCTCAGACTGTCAGCATATTTACCGGTACTGTCGAGGAAAATCTGCGCATCGCCGCTCCCGACGCCTCCGAAGCCCAGCTTTTGAAGGTTTTGGAACAGGTCAGGCTTAAAGAATGGCTCGACCTTCAGCCCATGGGACTTAAATCTCCCGTGGGAGATTTCGGCAGTAGGCTTTCGGGCGGTCAGAGACAGAAAATCGGCATAGCAAGGGCGCTTTTATCCAACGCCCCCTACATAATTTTTGACGAAGCTACCTCCAGCGTCGACATAGACAGCGAGCAGGAGATATGGAGCTGTATATCAGAGCTGTCCCGCACGAGAACGCTCATCATAATATCTCACAGGCTGTCTACAATAAAGGACGCCGACTGCATATATGTTCTGAAAAACGGCTCGGTGTCCGAAAGTGGAACTCACAGCCATCTGATGTCGGAAAACGGTCTTTACAAACAGCTTACAGACCAGCAGTCGGCCCTCGAAAGGCACGGAGAGGAGGTATTTGCAAATGTCCGATAAATTTCGATATTCAATACCTGTTATGACAAAAAGGCTGCTTGCAATAGCGGCACCTGTCAAAAAACAGCTTGTCGTATCGACTCTTGCCAGCATTGTGGGTAATCTCTCACAGATGAGCATCATGGCTTTCGGCGCTCTCCTTCTTTTGTCTGCCGCCGGCTATGACACATATTTTTCCCCTGCTTTTTCCATTGCAGCGGCGGCTGTAAGCGCCATTTTAATAGTAGTCTGCCGTTATATCGAAGGCTATGTCTCTCACGCAGGTGCATACAGTCTTCTGGCTCACATGAGAATTTCTTTTTTCGATGTAATACGCCGCCTTGCCCCTGCCCGTCTTGTCGACAGGGAAAAAGGTGATATTATGAATATCGCCGTATCCGACATCGAAACGGTGGAGTTTTTCTTTGCCCACACCATAGGCCCGATTTTTACCGTTGTAATTCTTCCCACCGCAACCCTTGCTCTCGCCTTTGCCGTAAACCCCATATTTGCCGCCGTTTTGCTGCCCATATATGTAACGGTCAGCATCATTTTTCCTCTTTTTGCCGTAAAAGCCGGCAGAAAGACAGGATACAACTACCGTGTGCAGCTGGGCAGGCTTAAATCCCAGGTGCTGGAGAGCATCTACGGCTTACGGGACATACAGATATTCGGCTGCGGACAGGAAAAGCTCAAGCAGGTACAGGACACCAATATTCAGGTAAACCGCGCGGCTCACGGGCTGACCTTGCACAGGCAGACCGTTTCCTGTGCCCCTGCCTTTTTGGTATATCTTGCAAGAATCGCCATAATTGCTGTCGCCTCCTATCTTGCCTCAAAGGGCACAGTCAACCCTGTCGGCACGGTGGTCATTTCCTTTGTTGCCACAGCCTCCTTCTCTTCCACTCAGTCTCTGACCATGGTGGTGTCCAGCCTTTTGGAGACTTATGCTGCTGCCGAGCGTCTCTTTGCCCTCGAGGACACAGCTCCCGAATTTATCCCTGCTGACCACCCTGAAAAAATCGGCAAAATCGAAAGTATTGTATTTGATAATGTATCTTTCAATTACGGCGGAAGACCCAAGGAAATACTTTCCGACTTCAGCCTTTCTATAAAGAAAGGCGACAAGCTGGGAATAGTAGGCGAAAGCGGTATAGGAAAATCTACCGTTTTAAGGCTTTTAATGGGTTTTTGGAAGACGACAAAGGGTAAGATCCTTATAAACGGCATACCGATAGATAAGGTTTCCTTTGATGAGCTCTATTCGAGAATAGCGGTATTCCAGCAGGATACCTTTATCTTCAGCGGCACTATTGCTCAAAACATAGCCCTCGGACGACCAAACGCCTCTCCCAAAGAAATTGAGCTGGCAGCCCGCAGAGCCGGCATAGATAAATTTATAGCCAGCCTTCCCCAGGGATATTCCACCCAAATGGGAGAGATGGGCAGCAGACTTTCGGGAGGAGAAAAGCAGCGAATCGGCATAGCTCGCGTTCTGCTTTCCGACCCCGATGTAATAGTCATGGACGAACCCACCGGCAGTCTCGATATTCTTCACGAAAAGGCCCTTTTAAAGACTCTGCGGGAAGAGTTTCATGACAAAACAATCATAATAGTTTCTCACAGACCGTCCACCCTTACAGACTGCACCTCGGTAATACGCATCAAAGACGGAAAAATCTGTACCGGCGAATTATGCGGCAAACATTGATATTCAGAATGAAAGGTTTTAAAATTACAGCATTGGAGATCTCGGAGAAGTTGCCATTCAGTGGCAATTTTTCCCGGTATCCTATAAATATACTGTTTTGCCTGGAAGGGAAAGTGGCTTTGAGTCTCTCTTCAAAGGCGCCGCTCCCCGTTTCCTGCCGGGAAATATATATTTTTTCCGGTCAGAGCATAACTTTAAGCTGCGAGACAATGACAAAGCTTTTTCTCGTTTCCATAGACCCTCACAGGCTGTCTCAGAACTATGTGCCTCCTACTCTGCAAAGGCTGTGCAGCATGCTCGGTCTTCACGGATATATGCTGCTGGCTCCCTGTCCGTGGATTATGTCTTTTTTCGATATGCTGTACGCTTTACCCGGCGATATGGAGAACTTTTTGGCTATCAAATCCCTTGAGATTTGCTACCTTGCAGGAGACAACACCATAAAATCAGCCTCCGACCCCAATCCTGCACCTTCTGATTGTCAAATTATCTCTATATGCAGCTATATTCAGGATAATTTAGGCGAAAAGTTGAGCATTTCCAAAATAAGCAAGCTTTTCTGCATGTCACAGACCAAGCTCAAATGCGATTTCAAAAACAGCCAAGGCGTATCTATTCACAAATGGATAAAATCCAGACGAATGGAGCATGCGGCGTTTCTCCTCGCCTCATCGGATAAATCTGTCCTGGACATCTCTCAGGCTGTTGGATACAACAGCATCAGTCAGTTCAACTGCTCTTTTAAGCAGATGTACTCCATGACTCCAACCCTATATCGAAAATTGTCGAAAAACATATGATTTATGTCCGAAACCGAAAGACTTATATTTGTTTCTAAACTATAATATATAGCGATTCTTAGTAGGAGGCTTTTATGAAACAGCATCGATTTTGGGCCTGGGGCGCTGTAATCTGCATGATTATGGTAATGGTAACAGGCTATAAGCGCAAATAATCAGGAGGAAATCACAATGGGAATGCACACAAAGCTCGCCTGCTTTATAGGCGGAGCTCTTGCCGGCTCGGTAGGTCTCAAGCTTTTGTCCAGTAAGGACGCAAAAAAGGTATATGTACACGCCGCTGCCGCAGGACTTAGAATGAAAGATTCCGTAATGGAAACCGTAACAACAGTACAGGAAAATGCGGCCGATATCCTGGCTTCTGCCAAAGACCTCAACGAGGCAAGACTGGCAAAAGAGCAGATAGTCATATCGGACGATTCCGAAAAGACAGAAGCTTAGTCAACAAAGAGCCGCTTGCGGCTCTTTTTTAACGGGAGAATACATAAATGAAAGCATTTATACTTCACGAAAGCCAGGGGCGAATACGCTTTAAGCTCAACATGCCCCGCATGACTATCGCCCAGGCAGATATAATAGAGGAATGGTTCAAAAGACAGCGCCACATACAGTCTGTCACCGTTCACGAGAGAACCTGCTGCGTTATACTTAAATACAGCTGCAGCAGAACAGACATAACTCAGCTTATCGCAGGGTTCGACCTGGCTGAGGCGGAAAATTTAATAACCGTATCGGGCAGCAGCCGAGCTTTGAGACGCAGTTTTGAAGAAAAGCTCATTATAAAATGTGTCAAAAAGATACTGTGGGATATGTTTATGCCCTATGGTCTCAGAGCCTTTAGAATAGCCGTAAAATCTTTGGGATATATTTTCAGGGCTGCCCGCTGCCTTTGCCGCCGACAGTTCAAAGTAGATATCCTCGACGGAACATCCATAGGCCTTTCCATTTTCCGCAGAGATTTCTCTACCGCCGGCGCCGTAATGTTCCTTTTGGAGATTTCCGAGCTGCTGGAAGAGTGGACAAGAAGAAAAGCCATGTCCGATCTGGCCAACAGCATGTCTCTCAATGTCAGCAAGGTATGGCTCAAAACCGACGGCGGCGAGGTACTTACGCCCATATCCGAAATAGCACCAAAAGACCTTATCGTCCTCAGATCCGGAGGCATCGTTCCTCTGGACGGCATTGTACACCGAGGAGAAATGACGGTAAATCAGGCCTCCCTTACAGGGGAGCATGTGCCCGTTGTAAAACGCGAGGGAGGCGCTCTCTATGCAGGAACGGTCATAGAAGAGGGCGAATGTGTAATGTCTGTCACCAGCTGCGCAGGCAATAGCCGCTATGACAGAATAGTCAAAATGATAGAGGAATCGGAGCAGCTCAAATCGTCTACCGAGAGCAAGGCTTTGGAACTTGCCGACAAGCTTGTACCCTACACCTTTGTGGTAAGCTTTTTGGGATTCTTACTCACCGGAAATATCACAAAGGCCGTTGCCGTGCTCATGATAGATTTTTCCTGCGCTCTGAAGCTGGCCATGCCCCTTTCGGTTCTCTCTGCCATGAGAGACGCCGGACGAAACCATATCACCGTAAAAGGCGGAAAATTTCTCGAAAAGGTGGCTGCTGCCGACACGGTAGTGTTTGACAAAACCGGCACTCTCACTCATGCCTGTCCCAAAGTGGCAAAGGTTGTAGCCCTCTCGGGACGAGACGAAACCGAAATGCTGCGTCTTGCCGCCTGTCTCGAAGAGCATTTCCCCCATTCCATAGCCAACGCCGTAGTAGCAAAGGCAAAGGAAGAGGGAATAACCCACGATGAATTCCACTCCAAGGTGGAATATCAGGTGGCCCACGGCATCAGAAGCTCGGTAGACGGAAAAACCGTTTTAATAGGCAGCGCCCACTTTGTATTTGAAGATGAGCAGTGCACCATTTCCCCCTATGACAAGGATACCGTAGAAAATCTTCCTCCGGAGTACTCTCATCTCTATCTTGCTGTCGACGGACAGCTGGCTGCCGTCATATGTATATTCGATCCTCTCAGACAGGAGGCAGCCGAGGTTTTATCGGCCCTAAGACCCTTCGGCATAACCAAAACCGTCATGCTTACCGGCGACAACTACCGAACTGCAAAGGTGATAGCCGAAAATGTAGGTGTAGACTGTTTCCAGGCCGAGGTTTTGCCCTCTGACAAGGCAGAATATGTGGCTCGCCTTAAAAACAAGGGCCACACCGTAATTATGGTGGGCGACGGTATAAACGATTCCCCCGCCCTTTCCAGAGCCGATGTAGGCATCGCCATAGACGACGGCGCTGCCATAGCAAGAGAGGTGGCAGACATAACCATAACTGCCGAAACCCTTTGGGAGCTTGTATGTCTCAAGGAGATTTCTCTGAAACTTTCAAAGAGAATAGCTTTCAACTACCGTTTTATAATTGGTTTCAACGGCTGTCTTATCGCAGGCGGTCTTTTGGGTCTTATTTCTCCAGCTTCATCCGCTCTGCTCCACAATCTTTCCACCATGGGAATCAGCCTGAAAAGCATATCTCCCATGAAATTGGAAACTTCTGCCCATATCGAAAAGAGAGACAAATAAAAAGAACGGCTGAGCCGTTCTTTTTTTATAACTATCTGTGGAGCTTTTGGAAGTGGGAAAGGTCGCCGTATTTCTCCTGTATCTTTTCCCACTCCTCCTTGTCGTAGAAGGAGCATGTGCCCTGACCGAAGCGCTTGGCAACCTCAAGCATAAAGCGGGCGGCCTCCTCGCAGTCGGTGAAATGGCTGGCTCCTGTGGCGCAGCCTGCCACCATGGTCTGAGCCGTTATAGCCACGCCTACAACGGGGGCGTCGGTGGCTGTCGCCGGCTGAAGTATGCTGTTGAGGTGATAGAGGTCGTTGCCGTAAGGTGTGATGTCCTGAATTGTCAGGGCAAAGACCTTGGGCAGCTCGCCTGTGGTCTGCTGCATGATGTCGAGAAGATCCTCGCTGGTGCGGAGGATATATCCCTGCTTGACTGTGGGGGATATGGCAAAGCCGCGGCTGTTTATAATGCGGTTGCCCTTTGTGGTGTCGACAGAGAGAATGGCGTCGAGCTCGGGTGTGACCTCCTCGGCATTGACCTGAGCCATCTCAACGGGAGAGCCCATGAAAGGCACGGGGTAGTGGGGCGATGTGGGGGCGTCGGGGCAGATGTGTGTCGAGATAAATACATCGCCCTTCAAAAAGTCGCCCTTGTTCTGCATGTCGAGAAGCTTTGCCGCAAGGGTGAGAGCGCACAGAGCGCCGTCGCCGTCGGACACAAAGCCTGTCATCTCAGGTCTTGCTCCTATGCCGCCCAGTCTGCCCAAAAGGCCTATTGTGGGGGCGTTTCCACCCGACTTCTTGCCCTCGGAGCCCTTTATCCATATCTTGATCATATCGGTCACGCCTTTGGGGCCCTTTAACGGTTTGACCTCGATTTCGGTATCAGGTCTGATGCTGAGAAGAAAATCCTTCACTTTCTGGCCGTTTACACGGCTGTCGTCCAAGAGGTCGAAAACCTCTATGATCTGTTTGATAAGCATAATAGCCTCCTTGTATTATTTTGCAAATATATTACTAATTGTAATTACTCTGTCACCTGTTCGGTCTCTGTCTCTGCGGAAACTTCCTCGGTTTCGGGGTTTTCGGTCGCGTCTGTCACGGCGTCATCGTTGATTTCTGCGCTGTCTTCCTCTTCGCGCTCGGCTCTCGTTATGGAGATGACCCTGTCGTCCTCGGCAAGACGCATTATGCGGACGCCCTGAGAAGCTCTGCCGCACACCCTTATGGTGTCGACCCCTGTGCGTATCATTATGCCGCCCTCGGCGATGACGAGAAGGTCTTCCTCGCCTGTGACGCACATGATACCGGTCAGCTTGCCTGTCTTGTCGGTGAGGGTGTGACCTGTCATACCCGAAGAACCTCTGTGATGCTCGGTGTATTCATCGGCGAGTGTCACCTTGCCGTAGCCCTTTTCGGTTACGGTCAGAAGATAGGGGCCGTCACGGTCGCAGGCCACATCGACCACATAGTCGTCGTCCATGAGCTTTATGCCCCTTACGCCGTAGGCCTCGCGTCCCATGGGTCTGACCTCTTTTTCGTCAAAGCGGATGACCCTGCCGTTTCTCGTACCTATCATTATCTTGTCGGAGCCGCCTGTGAGCCTTACGCCGATGACCTCGTCATCTTCGTCTATACCTATGCATCTTATGCCGCCCTTGCGGTTTGTCACAAGGTTTTCAAGAGCTATGCGCTTTACAACGCCCTTTCTGGTGGCGAAGAACACATAGGTGTCGGGGGCGAAATCGGGCACGGCTATCATGGCGGTGACAGTCTCGTCGCCCTCGAGCTGCAGCAGATTTACAAGGTTTCTGCCCTTGGAGTTTCTCGAGCTTTCGGGCACATGGTAGCCCTTGAGCTTATACATTCTGCCGTAATTTGTAAAGAAGAGCAGGTAGTCGTGGGACGAGGCGGTAAACACCGTCTTTGCCACATCTTCCTCCCTTGTGGTCATGGCGGAAATACCTCTTCCGCCGCGGCGCTGAGCCCTGTAAACATCGGCGGGCTGACGCTTGATGTATCCGAAGCGGGTCAGTGTGTAGACGCACTGCTCCTCCTCGATGAGGTCTTCTATATCTATATCGTTTTCGTCAAAGGAAATCTCGGTTCTTCTGTCGTCGCCGAATTTGTCCTTTATCTCGTTCATCTCGGTCTTGATTATGGCGTAGACCTTGGCGGGATCGGCCAAAATCGCCGTGTATTCCTCGATCTTTTCCATGAGCATCTTGAGCTCGCTCTCTATCTTCTCAACCTCGAGACCCTGAAGTCTTCCGAGACGCATGTCGAGAATTGCGGCAGCCTGAATTTCCGACAGGCTGAAGCGCTCCATAAGGCGCTCCTTGGCGTCGTCGTAGCTGGTGCGGATTATTCTGATAACCTCGTCGATATTCTCGCAGGCGATTTTAAGACCTTCCAAAATATGTGCACGCTCTCTTGCCTTTCTGAGGTTGTACTCGGTGCGCCTTGTGACTACGCTGAACTGATGACCCACATAATGGTCGAGCATGCTTCTGAGTCCCATTATCTTGGGCTGACCGTCGGCGAGAGCCAGCATATTTACCGAAAATGTCTCCTGAAGGGAGGTGTACTGATAGAGCTGATTGAGGACTACCTGGGGGTTTACATCTCTTCTCAGCTCGATGACGACTCTCATGCCCTCGCGGTCGCTCTCGTCACGGAGAGCCGTAATGCCGTCGACCCTTCTGTCTCTGTGAAGGTCGGAAATGCTCTCAACAAGGCGAGCCTTGTTGACCATGTAGGGTATCTCGGTGACGATTATGCGGAATCTTCCGGGGGCGTGCTCCTCTATCTCGCACCTTGCCCTGACAACTATCTTGCCCTTGCCTGTGTGGTAGGCGCTCCTTATGCCGCTCTTGCCCATGATTATGCCACCCAGGGGGAAATCGGGGCCTTTTACTATCTGGCACAGGTCGTCTGTGGTGGCTTCGGGGTGGTCTATTATGTAGCAGGCGGCGTCGACAACCTCACGGAGATTGTGGGGAGGTATGTTTGTCGCCATACCGACGGCGATACCCACAGAGCCGTTTACCAATAGATTTGGGAAACGGGAGGGCAGCACCGAGGGCTCCTGTCTCTTGTCGTCGTAGTTTGGGTCGAAATCCACCGTCTCTTTTTCTATATCTGTCAGCATCTCGTTGGCAAGCTTTGACATTCTCGCCTCTGTATAACGGTAGGCGGCAGGGGGGTCTCCGTCAATGGAGCCGAAGTTTCCGTGGCCGTCCACCAGCATATAGCGGGTGGACCATTTCTGGGCCATATTCACCAGGGCTCCGTAAATAGAGCTGTCTCCGTGGGGATGATATTTACCCATGGTATCGCCGACGATACGGGCGCATTTCCTGTGAGGCTTATCCGGTCCATTGTTCAGCTCAATCATGGCATATAAAATTCTGCGCTGAACCGGTTTCAATCCATCTCTTACATCTGGCAATGCTCTTGAAGCAATTACACTCATGGCATAGTCTATGTAGGATTTTTCCATGGTTTTTTTCAAGTCTATGTCATGGACTTTATCAAAGATATTCGGTTCCATCTATTTTCCTCAACTTTCCTTAAATATCTAGAGTACCATATTTGGCATTTGCCTCAATAAACTCTCTTCTTGGCTCTACCTGATCGCCCATCAGAGTCGTAAAGGTTAAG
>ERZ779866.1965-NODE-1965-length-19427-cov-3.894590_pt1 | contig 19427 bp, 12 predicted proteins | sample MGYA00511248_ERZ779866 | MGnify/ENA primary metagenome ERZ779866 (study PRJEB29588, sample SAMEA2155758) | human gut metagenome | biome: human gut; feature: human-associated habitat; material: faeces | place: Denmark | collected 2008/2010 ... | reverse complement strand
ATTTATATATGAAAACGTTTTCATAAAAATCAAGCTTAAAAATTAATTTATGTAACCGTTTTCATATATCGTTTTTATATGATTGATTGAATTTGTTTAAGTAAATACATTAAAAATATAATGGTATTTATTAAAATAAGCTATCAAACATAATTTTTTTATAGTTGCAAGCATCTTTGAGTAAAGGTATAAATAGCTCAATTAATATGCCGGGTGGCGTATTGATGGGTGAGTCTTTTTATATATAGAGGTTCTTATACATGGATACCTTAAACCACGGACTTGGTACCATAGATTATGTAATCTTCGGTATCTACGTTCTCGTCATCATCAGCGTCGGTCTTGCCGTTTCACGTAAAAACAAGCAAAGCACCGAAGGTTACTTCCTTGCAGGTAAATCACTTCCTTGGTGGGCTGTCGGTGCATCATTAATTGCAGCAAACATTTCCGCCGAGCAATTTATCGGTATGTCAGGATCCGGTTTCGTTATCGGCCTGGGTATCGCATCTTACGAATGGATGGCTGCCATTACTTTGATTATCGTTGCAAAATTCTTCCTGCCGGTATTCATCGACAAAGGCATTTATACTATTCCTGAGTTTGTCGAAAAACGCTACAACAGCACCTTAAAGACCATTTTGGCCGTTTTCTGGTTGTGCTTGTACATTTTTGTAAACTTAAGCTCTGTCTTATACTTAGGCGGCTTAGCTCTTGAAACCATCCTCGGTATCCCGATGATGTATTCAATTATCGGACTTGCTGTCTTCGCTTTGGTTTATTCCGTATACGGCGGCTTAAGCGCTGTTGTATGGACTGACGTTATTCAGGTTGCTGTCTTGGTTGTCGGCGGCTTCGCTACTACCTACATTGCAGTCACCTTCATCGGCGACGGACAAGGATTCTTCTCAGGCATGGGCAACCTTATAGATGCTGCTCCTGATCACTTCAAGATGATTTTGGAGAAGGACAATCCTCAGTTCATGAACCTCCCCGGCATCGCTGTTCTCATCGGTGGTTTGTGGATTGCCAACCTCTATTACTGGGGCTTTAACCAGTACATCATCCAACGTACTTTTGCAGCAAAATCCGTCAACGAAGCTCAAAAAGGCCTCGTATTTGCCGGTTATTTAAAGCTCATCATTCCGTTCCTCGTCGTAATTCCGGGTATCGCCGCCTATGTCATTACCCAAGATCAGGAATTAATGGCCAAATTAGGTGCCGGTGCAGCAAACTTCCTGCCGTCACTTGATCACGCCGACCGCGCTTACCCGTGGTTAACCCAGTTCCTGCCTATGGGCGTTAAAGGCTTAGTATTCGCCGCCTTGGCTGCAGCTATCGTATCTTCCTTAGCTTCAATGTTAAACTCTACTGCTACTATCTTCACTATGGATATTTACAAGCAGTACATCAACAAGCAAGCTTCTGATTTACGTTTAGTTAACGTCGGACGTTTAACTGCAATCATCGCCTTAATCATCGCCGTCTTCATGGCTCCGATGTTAGGTGCTATCGATCAGGCCTTCCAATTCATTCAGGAATACACCGGCTTAGTTTCCCCGGGCATCCTTGCAGTATTCATGTTAGGTCTCTTCTACAAGAAGACCACCACCAAAGCAGCATCCATCGGTGTTATCGCTTCAATCCCTATCGCCTTGCTGCTTAAGTTCCTGCCGTTGGAGCTTCCGTTCCTCGATCAGATGTTGTACACCTTCATCCTTACCATCGCTATCATTGTCTTCGTATCCTTGGATTCTTCCGACAATGACGACGATCCTAAGGCCATCATTCTCACTAAGAAGATGTTCATCACCTCTGCAGGATTTAAGATTGGTGCTTATATTGTCTGCCTTATCACTGCTGTCTTATACGCACTGTTCTGGTAATAACGAGATAAAAAGCGGTAAATGTGCCGCTTAATTAGAATGAGCCGCGAAACAAAATCGCGGCTTTTTTGTATTAAAAAATTAAATTTTTGCTTTTTTCAAAAATTGAACTATATATTTATATGTAAGGCAAGGCATTTAAAAGGATCGGTGAACTAAAAAACCTTTCTTTTTTGTCCTGATCTCCAATCGTAACAAAGTCCTTCGCCCTACACCTCATGAAACCGGTAAAGTTTTATGGACAAGCAGCCGTCGGGAAATGCCCGCGGCTGTTTCGTTTTTAACGTTCTACTTTAGGCAAATTCAAATTATTAATATCGGCAACCACATTTTTACGCCAAGAGAATTCAAGATAAGGGACTTCGTTTAAATATTTTTTCAAAAAATAGTCATAAACGTATTTTTTAGCAGCCAACAGCTCAGGAGCAATACCTGCATCATGAGCACACTTCTCTAAATAGCGTTTAAGGCGCTTAAATGCGTCTTTTAATTCTCTTTTATGCGCAAAATAATTAATCGGCAAAGGTAAATCAGAGCGAACCGGTAATGCGATACTCTCTTTTACCCACTCAATAATCATAGTTCCATGCTGACGGATTGCTCCCCATTTTACCCCGCAGGACGCTAGGCCTTGTGATGTAAGCGGCGAGTCCTTGGCTACGTCACATAATGCTCCGGTAGTAATGACATGATTTAAAGCAACATCATGCTCTAAAGCAAATTCAAGTCTTTTCTGACATAAATACTGCAGCCTTGTAAGAGCGTCGTTTTTAAGCAGTCCCGCTCCTTTTACCTGCCGATATGCAGTTTTCGGATCATAGATAATATCCGCATCGGCTTTTTTAATTTCCATCTCAGCTAAAAAATAAGAAAAACGCTTTTCATCAAGTCGCTTATAAAGAAGCTTATACATCTCTTCTAAATACTCAACGTCAAGCGCTGCATAGATAAGCTGATTTTCAGATAAAGGACGGTAAAGCCAATCAGTACGGGTACAATCTTTTTCAAGTTCTGCTCCCACTAATTCTTTTACATAAGCGTTAAGACCTTTCCCGTATAGGAAATCATCAAAAGCGGCTAAAAGCTGCAGATCATAGACTTTCTGCGGTAATAATGAAGCAAAACCGTTATCTCGCGCAATCTTAACTAATATCTCCAGATCTTCATCCCCGGAAAAAATAAGTACCGCAGCTTTTGTTTCGGTTAATGTTCTAACTAAATCCTTTATGTTTAAAGCTACCGGATCAACAAGATATGTTTCATTTTTAAATCTTAACTGTAAAAGACCTAAGATCGGAAATAAGGTGTTTATTCTGACAAATTCAGTATCAAGAGAAATAAAATCTTCATCAGTTAAAGATCTGATACTGTCTATAAGTAAATCAAGTTTGGTTTTTTCGTCAACTTTTATATATGAAATCTCTTGCATGATCATTTAGCTTCAGTACGCAAACGACGGCGCAAAACCTTGCCGATGGCAGATTTTGGCAAATCATTAGTAAATTCGACAATGTGCGGAATTTTATACGGAGTGAGATATGATCTGCAATAATCCTTTATTTCCTCAGCAGTAACCGAGGGATCGCGTTTTACCACAAAGAGCTTGATTGCTTCTCCGGTCTTATCTGATTTAACGCCGATTGCAGCACATTCAAGCACTTTATCGAACTTACTGACCACATCTTCAATTTCCGACGGAAAAACATTAAATCCCGACACTAAAATCATATCTTTTAATCTATCGATAATCTTAATGTAGCCGCCTTCAAGCCAAACCGCGATATCGCCCGTACGCACATAACCGTCATGCATTACTTTTTTAGTATCCTCTTCATTATGATAATAACCTTTCATAACTTGAGGGCCTTTGATTTCAAGCTCACCGGGCGTATTCAAATCCCAAATTTCATTATCGTCAGCGTCAATAATACGGGCATAAGTCCCGGGTAAAGGCAAACCTATTGATCCTGTATATTCTTTTGCCGTATAAGGACATACTGAGCATACGGGAGAGCATTCTGTAAGACCATAACCTTCCAAAATGTTAAGACCGGTTCGCGCTTTAAAACGCTGCGCAACCCCAGACTGTACCGCAGCTCCGCCGCCGATGACAAGACGCAGTCGCCCTAAAGCTACGTGTTCAAAATCCGGATGATTTAATAAGGCATTAAATAAAGTATTAACTCCGGTAAAAATCGAAATATCAGGATGATGCTTTAATTCTTTAATAAAATCCTTAATTCTGCGCGGATCGGTAATAAGGATGTTGGTCGCACCGATTGCAAAGAACAACATGCAGTTTACCGTCATCGCAAAAATATGGTAAAGCGGCAAAGCGGTAACCACGGTTTCATGTCCCCTGTTGACAACCGATCCGTAATAGGCTAACAGTTCTGAAATATTAGCAATAATATTGCCATGAGTTAATTCAGCACCTTTAGGCTTTCCCGTCGTACCGCCGGTATATTGCAAAAATGCTATATCATCATAACGATTAAGAACCGGATCAAGAGTCAGCTGTGAGCCGATACGCAAAGCTTTTTTAAAGGAAATGCTGTTAGGCATAATGAATTTAGGCACCATTTTTAAAACGGATCGCACCATAAAATTCACTAAGCGCCCGCGAAAAAATCCCAGAGCATCGCCGACTCCCGTCACTATGACATGCCGTATCCGGGTTTGCCCGATAACTTTCTGCAGATTAAAAGCATAATTGGCAATTACCACAATGGCATCAGCCTTACAATCGGCAAGCTGTGTTCCAAGTTCGCGCGGAGTATATAAAGGATTTATGTTAACTACAGTAAGTCCGGCCTTTAACGCGGCAAAAAGAGCAATCGGATATTGAATAAGGTTGGGCATCATTATTGCAAGCCTATCACCCTTTTTAAGCTTGCAATATTTTTGTAAAAATGCGGCGAAATACTCAACTTCCACCGCAAGATTTTCATATGAGATATGACCGGACATATTAATATATGCGGTCTTATCTGCGTAGCGTCGCACTACATAATCAAAGAGGTCATTTAAATTTTCAAACGGACGAGTGTCAACGTCAAAAGAAACTTCAGGAGGATAACTTTTAATCCACGGCAGATCCTTTTGCGTCATAAAACCTCTTTGCTATGAGTGAGCCTTGGCAAATTTATCTAAATACCTCACCAAAACTTCTACACCCTCAAGCGGCATGGCATTATAGATGCTAGCACGCATTCCGCCTAAAACTTTGTGTCCCTTAAGTCCCACCAAATGCTCAGATTTTGCCTGAGCTAAAAATTCGGCATTGAGACTCTCGTCTTTTAAAGTAAACACGCAATTTACGCGAGAGCGATCAGATTTGGCGATAGGACAGCGGTAAAAGTCTGTACTATCAAGAAAATTATATAAAAGGTTTGCTTTCTGACAATTACGTTTTTCCAGTTCTGCGACACCGCCCAAGTCTTTAATCCATTTAAAGTCAAGACCGGCCATATACCAGGCAAAAGAATTAGGAGTGTTGTACATGGAATCATGAGCGGCAAGCACGGACCAGTCAAAAATTGACGGACAATATTTGCGGGCCCGCCCCAGTAAATCTTCTCTTACGATAGTAACGGTAAGACCGGCAGGAGCGACGTTCTTCTGTGCACCGAAAATAATCGCGCCGAATTTAGACACATCAATCTTACGGGTAAGAATATTCGATGACATGTCAACAATTAAAGGAACGTCTCCCGTCTCAGGCAGATTAAACATTTCAATACCGTTTACGGTTTCATTAAGGCAGGCATAAGCGTAAGCAGCGCCGGGAGTTACCTGCATCTTTGAGTAATCTATATAAAAATTACCGTCACTGTCTTTCTCGACGCATTCATGCAAAATTGCTTTACCGTAACGCTCGGCACATTCTTTATACGCGCAGCGTGACCAGTGTCCGGTCACGAAATAATCGGCAAATCCGTCCTCGGGAAGAATATTTAAAGGAACAGCGGCAAACTGACCGCGTCCGCCGCCCTGCTCAAACAATATTTTATAATTTGCAGGAATTTCCATAATATCGCGCAACAGCTGTTCAGCCTCTGCTGCTACCGCCATATACTCGGCGCTGCGATGCGACATTTCTACAATACCCATTCCAAGACCGTTAAAATCACAAAACTCCTTTTGTGCCTTTTCCATAACGGGTACAGGGATCATGCTCGGACCTGCACTATAATTCCAAACCTTCATTTAAATATCCTCCTTGGAGGTTTCTTCAGCGTCCTTATCTTTTCCGCCGTTTAATTTTTCAATAATCTCAAGCTCGTCATTCTTATCAAGATTACGGGCATTACGGGTATGCTCATTTGACGCAACGACGTTCTCAGGTATTGATTGTAACGCAATTATGCTTTCACCTTCATATGGGCGCATCACGATTACACCGCCTGCAGTACGTCCGGGCAAAGGCAAGTTGCTTACCGGAGTACGTGTCATATGACCTAAATCGGTAATGACAAGATAATCACTGTTAATGTCAGAGCGAACTACCCCTACAAGCTTTCCGTTACGATCCATATGACTCATGGTCTTAACGCCGCTGCTGCCGCGGTTCATGCGCAAAGGAATGTCAGTTAACAAAATACGCTTGCCGTAGCCGTTTGCCGTTACCATTACCGCTTCAGGATCTGTTTCGTCAACACTTAACAAAATTAATGACACGGCGGCTTGTCCTGGTCTTAACTTAATAATGCGCAAAGCACCGCTGCCGCGTCCTGACGGTCTTATTCCCTGACCAGCATGACGATCGACGACTTTTACCTCACCTTCCGAGGACTGATCTTCATTTTCTTCAACCTCAGCTTCAACTCCGTCATCTTCGACTTCGTCATTTTCTGCAGTATCTTTCTTATTGTAGAACTCGCACATGCGGACGCACTGTCCGTCAGAACTGAACACAAAGACATCATCATCGCCGCTTGAAATCTCAGCTCCCATCAGGCTGTCGCCTTCACGCAAGGCAATGGCTTTTATCGCCTGATCGTTTACACGCTGCATAAATGACTTAAAGGCACTTAGCTTTACTTTCTTTATGTAGCCCATAACGGTTGCCATGATGATGAAATGATTTTCATCAAACTCGGAAACAGGAAGCAAAGCGGTGATCTTTTCGCCCTCATCAATCTTAAAGATATTCTGAATGGGACGTCCGCGCCATGTTCTGTTTTCTGAGGTCGGCAAATCAAATACCTTAGAGGCAAAAACACGGCCTTTATCAGTAAAGCACATCAAGGTATCGTGAGTATTGGTCACCGCCATGCGGGAAATGAAATCGTCATCCTTAAGCTTTGCCGCCTGACGTCCTTTACCGCCGCGCTGCTGAGCTTCATAGGTGGAGATATCCTGATATTTAATGTAACCTTCCTGCGACAAAGTAACGATAACATCCTGCGGAGCAATGAAATCGGCTTTGGATAGCTTGCCGTAATCTTCGGTAAAGTCGCTGCGGCGCTTATCGGCAAAAGCTTCTTTGACCTCAATAAGCTCATCACGGATGACTTCGTTCATGCGCACAGGATTATTCAGGATTTCAAGATAACCCTTAATATTTTCAATTAAAGCCTTGTAATCGGCCTGAATTTCATCTCCGGCAAGATGAGTAAGTCTTTGCAGCTGCAAAGCAAGAATCGCGCGAGCCTGCTCTTCAGACAAATAGTACTTATCATCATGAAGTCCGGCTTTCGGATCAATTCCTGACGGCAGACAAATATTAAATCCTTCTTCAGTTCTTTCAATTAAAGAGGAAATCAAAGTACCGTCCCACGGCTCTTCCATTAAACGGCGGCGAGCCTCATCGGCGTTAGCCGAGTCGGTAATCATGTCAACAATCTTATTGATATTGGCCTTTGCAACGATTAATCCTTCATCAAGGAATGCTTTACGGCGATCCTGACGCAACAGATAAACGGTTCGGCGAGTTACTACTTCACGGCGGAAGTTAATGAACTCACTTAAAATCTCTTTAAGCGATAACTGGCGCGGATGATTATGCACCAGCGCAATCATGTTTATCGGGAAGCTTGACTGCAAAGAGGTGCGTTCAAATAAGTTGTTTAAAACGGCTTCTTCATAAGCATCCCGCTTTAAATCGATAGCGATGCGAACCTGATTGTCCTTATCGGATAAATCATTGACTTCGGAAATGCCTTCGATCTTTTTATCGCGGACAAGTTCGGCGATCTGTTTTACGATGGCACTCTTGTTGACAACATAAGGAATTTCGTCAACGTATATGGTCTTACGACCTGACTTATCTTCCTCAATATGAGTACGGGCACGCATAATACAGCGGCCGCGACCGGTACGATAAGCTTCACGGATACCGGCATTGCCGACAATAAATCCGCCTGTAGGGAAATCAGGTCCCGGAATATAACGCATAAGGTCGTCAAGACCTAATTCCGGGTTATCCAAAAGCGCTACGGTGCTGTCAATCACTTCGCCTAAATTATGCGGCGGTATATTAGTAGCCATACCTACCGCAATACCGGATGAACCGTTTACGAGCAAATTAGGGAAGCGGGTCGGCAGAACCTCAGGGATCTGCTCATTGCCGTCATAGTTAGGATAAGTATCGACAGTCTCTTTATCGATATCCTGAAGCATCATCTCGGCAATCTTGGTCATGCGTACTTCGGTATAACGCATTGCCGCAGGACCGTCACCGTCAATATTACCGAAATTTCCCTGACCGAAAATCAGCGGAGCACGCATGGAAAACCATTGAGCCATACGCACGATGGTTTCATATACTGCAGCGTCTCCGTGCGGATGGAAACGACCGATTACGTCACCGACGACACGTGCGGATTTTTTAGTCTGGCCGTTATGCCAAATCTTTAAATCGTACATATCGTAAAGCACGCGGCGATGCACGGGCTTTAAACCGTCACGGACATCAGGCAGCGCACGATCGACTATTACCGACATTGCATAATCGATAAAGGATTTTTTAAGCTCATCTTCAAGCTTTACGGTTGCCACATTGGCAGATACGCTTTGTGATGCCGTATCAATACCGTCATCAGAATGACCGTCACTGCTATGCATTGTGCCTGCAGACGCAGTTACCTCTCCGTTGCCATCCTGTTTCACTGAATTTTGTGATTCCTGATTTAAAGAATCGTCGGTAATATCCGCCATGAAAAGTACCTTAATAAGATGGGATCGTAAATCTTCAAAAAATCAGCGTCATTTGTAAGACGCTTTTTCACTTTGTCTTGTGACAAGTATTTTAAGCACGGGGAAATTTACTTTGTAAGTAAATTAACCAAAACTAAAAATCTTTGATAACGCACTAATTTTTATATGAAATTAATGCCGAAAACAACTTAGCATTCTAGCATTTTTCTCATTTTTAAGCAATTTTTACCCATAGAAACGCACTTAAAAAAAGGTACAATAAGTATCTTAAAAACAAAGCAAAAAAAGAGGATTGAGCATGTGGTTTAAAAATGCCAGAATTTATCGTCTTGAACTTAGTGAAGAGATCAAAAATTATTTTAAAAATGAAGAACTTTTAGAAAAAACCATCAGTGAAAAAGCTTTTCGTCCCTGCATGGCTCAGGAAGTCTCCACTTTAGGATTTGCACCGATTTTCGGCAAGAACGCTAAGGCTTTCACTTTCTCCAATGCACACAATCACTTTTTTAAGATTGTAGAAGAAAATAAGCTTTTACCGGCCTCAGTTATTAAAAACGAACTGGATGAAGAAATCGAGAATAAGGAAATAGCATTAAAACGGGAACTGCGTAAAAATGAAAAGCAAGCGCTTAAAACCGCAGTCGTTAATAAGCTTTTAGCACAAGCCTTTTCAGCCCGCCGTGAACTTTTAATCTGCGTTAATTCAGAAAAAGGCTATGTGGCGGTATCTGTATCATCGGCAAAGCGTGCCGAACGTGCCATAGCCATGCTAAGAGAGGCTTTTTCGACATTTCCGGCCAAATGCTTTCAACCTCGCTGTGTGGTTGAAGATCGCATGACGGCTTGGATTTCAAATAACGATCTGCCTAATGTTTTTACTCTTGGCAACGACGCAACCTTAAAAAGCACTGATGATGAAGGCGGAACCGTTAAAGTATCAAAAGAAGATTTAAACTCCGATGAAATTGCCGTGCATATAAATGCCGGCAAAGTAATCACCGATTTGCAGCTTATTTTTGAAGACACAGTTATGTGCGTGCTTTCTTCTGACTTAACGGTTAAAAGAATGCGTCCGCTTGATCAATTCCTTGAAAAAAACCTGCCGGAAAAATCAGACGATGCCGTTGCCGACATGGCAGCTCATTTATGTCTGCAAGGAGAAGTTTTAACTTCATTAATTGATAGTATTTCAGAGATTTTTGATTGTGAATAAACCAGAACTTTTAGCTCCTGCAGGAAGCTTTGAACATTTAAAAATGGCTGCGGCATACGGTGCCGATGCAGTCTATGCCGGTATTCCCCGCTGGTCGCTGCGCGTTCGCGGCAACGGATTTACCCGTGAAGATTTTGCCAAAGGAATTAATCATCTGCACGATCGCGGCAAGAAATTTTTTGCCGTATTAAACGTAATTCCGCACATGAGAAGAACGCAGTCATTTATTCCTGCACTTGATGAAGTGGCGGCATTAAAACCTGATGCTTTCATCATGGCAGATCCGGGTCTTATCATGTTAGCCCGTGAGCGCCATCCTGATATTCCTATCCATCTTTCCGTTCAGGCCAATACCGTAAACTCGGGAACCGTAAAATTCTGGCAGAAAATCGGTATTACCCGCTGCATTCTCGCCCGTGAGCTTACACTTCAGGAAATTGCCATGATCCGTGATGATTGTCCTGATATGGAGCTTGAGGTGTTCGTGCACGGAGCTTTGTGCATCGCAGTATCGGGACGCTGTCTTATCTCAGGACTGCTTGCCCGTCGTGATGCCAACGTCGGTGCTTGTACCAATTCCTGCCGCTGGGGATATAACGTGCGCTCCCTATACGCGGAAATCGAAGAAAGCTCCAAACGCCAAGGCGAATGGATGCCGATAGAAGAGGATGAACACGGATCTTATCTTTTAAACTCAAAAGATTTATGCGCTCTGCCTTTAATTAAACGTTTAATGGATATCGGAGTTGACTCGCTTAAAATTGAAGGCCGTTCCCGCTCTCCTTTTTACTCAGGAGCAGTAAGCCGTGCTTATCGTCTTGCAATTGACAGCATTGCAGCAGGCGGCGAGATCCCTGATGAATCATTTGAAATAGTCAACTCAATTCCATCCCGCGGTTACACTACTGGTCTTCTTGAGGTTCATCGTCCTGATGAAACGCAGGAATATACCACCAATTCTCCGACCCACGGCAATTGGATGATCGTAGGCGCAATTGAAGAGCAAAAGGACGAAAGGCTTTACATTAAAGTTAAAAACCGTTTTACCAAAGACGATAAATTAATTCTTTTCACGCCTAAAGGTCCAATCCTGCTTGACGGCAATACCATGCTGGATAAACACGGAAAGCCTTGCGAACTTGCCCCGGGTGACGGATATTACGTAAGTCTTTCCTTAAAAGAGCCTGTAGATATATCTACTGCCGTACTGTTAAGAGCTAACCGCTAAACACGAAAAGGCCTCCTGATGTTATGTCAGGAGGACTTAAAAGAATTTCTTGATTCTTAATACTTTTTCTTTTGATGGTCTAAAAATATTTTTGACAATAAAAAGACCGATAAATTACTTAACTAAAAGGCGTAGGATCGCCTCTGCCTACACGTCTTATAACCGGCATATCATCTTCAAAACGAATAACGGTAGTGGGCATCGCATCAAGCACGCCACCGTCAACGATAACATCTACTATAGATCCGATTTCATCGTTAATGGTTATCGGATCGTTCTCAGGCTCTTCATGATCGGGAAGAATAAGAGAACAGCTTAAAAGCGGCTCAGAGCATTCATTGAGCAAAGCCTCAATAATAGCACCTGACGGAACGCGAATGCCGATAGTACGCTTTTTTTCATTCATTAAGCGTCTTGGTACTTCTTTAGTTGCGGGCAATATGAAAGTGTAAGCTCCCGGGGTGTTGTTCTTAAGCAGACGAAATACGTTATTGCTTACTTTTGCATAGGTTGAAAGCTCGGAAAGATCGCGGCAAATCAGAGTAAAATTGTGTTTTTTACTTATTTTGCGAATAGCGGCAATTCTTTCCATCGCATTTTTGTCACCGATATTGCAGCACAAAGCATAGGCAGAGTCCGTAGGAATAACGCCAACACCGCCCGATTCAATAATTGAGCAGGCTTTCTTAATAAAGCGCGGCTGCGGATTATCAGGATGAATAGATATAAATTCTGCTGTCATAACAAATACTCGTTTTTATAATTTTTTCATTTTAAATTTTAAGTTCTTCAAAGCGTCATTAGAATAGCCAAAAAGCTCCCGAATGTCACGGACAGAACTTGAACCAAGTCTTTAAAAATTAAAAAGAGTAAGGCTTTGCTTGAGGACATGTCCACACCGGGATAATACCTTCAGGCAAATCAATATTACGTCCGATATCGCGGTACGGTCCTTCACTATGAAAATCAGAACCAACCGAACCTAACATCTCATACTGACGGCATAAGCTTGCCAAATAATCTCTATCGTTTAATCCCTGCTGACAGGATGAAACTTCAAGAGCGATACCGCCGCAGTCTTTAAACTCTTCAATAAGCTTGCGCAGCTTGGTATTGGTCAAATCATAACGGCGGGGATGAGCAAGCACCGCGACACCGCCTGACTTTTTAATTGCTTCAACCGCGGTTCCTATTTCCATCCACTCGGTACAAACATACGCGCGTTTTCCCTTCTTTAAAAAAGCATTAAACGCATCATCCGTAGAAGAAGCTCCGCCTACGCTTACCAAAAAACGTGCGTAATTACCGCGAGTAATGATTGCGCCGTCCCCTGCCATAGCCTTTGTCCGTTCATAAGCATCAGGAAAACCTATTCTGCTTAATTTATAGCCGATTTTTTCAGCTCGCTCGATACGTTTGCCGTTCTGTTCTTTGACAAGATTAAGCATATAAGAACATTTAGGGTCGATAAAAAGACCGACGATATGAATTTGCTGATGCTGCCAGGTAGTTGAGATCTCAATTCCGGGAATAATGCTGATACGCCCGCAGGCAGCGTCTTGCGCCGCTTTAATTCCTTTTACCGTATCATGATCGGTTATGGCAAGATGGGTAAGTTTATAATTGACGGCTCTTTCCACCACGCCTTCAGGTGAAAACGCTCCGTCGGATGCGTTAGTATGACAATGTAAATCAATAAAACTCATGAATTCGCCTTCATTTCCAACTCTTCCCAACGAGCATATAAAGCATCAAGCTGCTCCTGCAAAGCTGAACGTTCAAGAGTAAGCTCTTTTGCTTTCACGCCGCCGTCAGAGTAAATTGCCGGATCGGCAATCTTTGCATCCACTGCAGCAATTTTACTTTCAATATCTTCTACTTTTTGCGGCAGATCTTTCAATTCAAAAGACTCACTGTAGGTAAGCCCCGCCTTTTTAGGTTTGTCTTTCTTCTCTTTATTTTTAGGATCTGTTGTCGTAGTTTTCTCTTCAGCCTTACTGTTTTTACCGGTTCTTTCATAATAGGCGACCACGTCAGACCAGCCGCCTACAATCGGCTCTATATGACCGCTGCCGTCAAAGACCCAGGTTTCAGTTGCTACTTTGTCAATAAATTTACGATCATGGCTTATCACCATGACAGTTCCCGGAAAATTATCAACAAGTTCTTCTAAAAGTTCCAAAGTTTCAAGATCAAGATCGTTAGTCGGCTCATCCATAATCAGAACATTGCAGGGACGGGCAAAAATTCTAGCGAGCATCAAACGGTTTTTCTCTCCGCCTGAAAGAACCGAAACCGGAGAACGGGAACGACGAGCCGTAAACAAAAAGTTTTTAAGATAAGAAAGAACATGCGTCGTTTTTCCGTTTATTACCACATCTTTACGCCCTTCAGCGACATTATCGGCAACGGTTTTATTTTCAATAAGCTGCTCATGATATTGATCAAAATACTGCGCAATAACATTGGCACCGACACGTACTTTACCGTGAGTCTGGTGTAACAAGCCCAAAAGGACTTTAATTAAAGTGGTTTTGCCCGCGCCGTTAGGTCCGACAATTCCGATGCGATCTTTACGCATTACGGTGGCGCTGAAATTGTCTATGACTTTTTTGCCGTCAAACTCCACCGTCACATCATGCAGTTCATATACGATATTGCCCGATCTGTCGGCTTCCGATACCTGCATAATGACGTTGCCTTGACGATCGCGGCGGTTTTTTCTTTCCTCACGCATCTGTTCAAGATTACGAACCCGGCCTTCATTTCTGGCAAGACGCGCTTTTACGCCGCGGCGGATCCAAGCTTCTTCTTCAGATAAAATTCGGTCAAACTCTTTGCGCTCTAAAGACTCCATTCTAAGTCTTTCATCGCGAAGCCTTATATAATCCTCAAAGGATCCCGGATAAGAATAAAGCTTGCCTCTATCAAGCTCGACAATGCGGGTAGCGCAATGATCGGCAAAAGTTCTGTCGTGAGTAATAAAAATTAAGGCGCCTTTAAAATCATTAAGCCAGGTTTCAAGCCACTCAATGGTTTCAATATCAAGATGGTTTGTAGGCTCGTCTAAAAGCAGCACGTCAGGCTCACAGGATAAAGCCGCGGCAAGTGCCACTTTACGCCGCCAGCCTCCTGACAAAGACTTAAGCGGCGTCTCGGGGTCGATTTCCATATTATTTAAAATCTTGCGGATGATACCGTCTTTTTTCCATCCGTCATGACTTTCAATAAAAGCGGCAAGCGACGCCTGCTCTTGTTCATCCTCACTTAAAAAAAAGCGTGCAAGACTTGTACCTACTATCGGTAAGCCCTTAGCTGCCATCGTGTAAGCAGTGCCTTCAGTATTTTGCGGAGGATCTTGCTCAAGACGCGCAATATTAAGCCCCTGCTTTATGATAAGCCTGCCGTCATCTAAGGCATTTTGACCGGCAAAAACCTTCAATAATGTCGATTTTCCGGTACCGTTACGGCCTAAAAGACATATTTTTTCGCCTTCTTCCAAGGCAAAATCAGCTTTATCGAGCAATAAATCATCGCCGTAGGCAAGTTTTGCCTCAAGTAAAGAAATTAAAGCCATTACAGATCCTTAATTCCTTCAGGGCCCCACACGCGTCCGCGAACTTGCGCTTTTTCTTTACTAAAACGCGGTGCCTTGCGGCCATTTCTATCCCGGCTAAACTTTCCGTCGCGCGCTGAAAAATCGGAAAAACGCTCTTTATTGCCGAATTTGCCGCTTTGATAAGATCCGCGGCGATCATTGGCCGCATCTTCTTTTAACTCGCGGCTCTTTTTATAGCTAAAGCGATTTTCCTTATCACTTAAAGTCTTAGACCAACGCGGAACATTGGTTACGGTAACAAGAGGAGTAACTTCGCCTTTGCAGTCTGCTTTAGTAAAAGAAAGCATAAAACAGCTGTGACTGTTTTTGCTGCGCATAAAGTCACGCGGGATCGTGAATTTAGTGATATCTTTGACCGTAAATCCATAATCCTTGATATTTTCATCAAGCTTGAAGTTACGGCGATTAGTACAGAAAATCACTTTTCCGCCGTCTTTTAAGTGACGGGTAAGGTTAGCAAGCAGCATCAAATGATCGCGCTGCACGTCAAAAGTTTTTGACATGCGCTTTGAATTTGAAAAGGTCGGTGGATCGATATAGATTAAATCAAAACTTTCATTATGATCGGAAGAAAGCCATGCAAGACAATCCGCCTGAATGAAGTCATGTCCTTTAAGACTTAAATTATTAAGCTTAAAGTTATCCATACCCCAATCAAGATAAGTTCTGCTCATATCAACGGTAACCGTACGGGATGCACCACCTAAAGCCGCCATCACCGACGCACTTGCAGTATACGCAAACAAATTCAAAAAAGACTTATCTTTTGCTTCTTTCCTAATTAATGCACGAATAGGACGGGCATCCAGAAATAAACCGGTGTCAAGATAATCTTCAAGATTTACTTTAAAGCGCGCATCCTTTTCATAAACTTCAAAGAAGTTATTGGTTTTAACTTCGCTCTTTTCGTATTGCTGAGTGCCTTTTTGCTTTTCACGGCTTTTTAAAATAACGTGATTGCCGGGAACTCCCGTAACTCTTATAACCGCACTTATCATGTCAAGTACGCGGCGACGGGCTATTTGTACCGAAACACTTGATGGAGCAGCATACTCCTGTACCACGTAATTATCGCCGTAACAATCTATTGCCGCCTGATAATCAGGCAAATCGGCATCATAAACACGATAAGCGTTGGTTTCTTCGTTTTGCGCCCACTTCTTTATAAACTTAATGTTTTTAGTCAAACGGTTGGCAAAATCGGCTGCAGGCTCTGCGGATTTAAATTCTTCAACTTCTTTTTGAGTTTCTTCATTTGCCTGATTAATTGTAAAAACTCTCAGCTGACACTGCAAAGCACCGTTATAAAGCTTATACACTTTATCAGGATGCAAACGGATACATGACAGCAAATCATTGGAGCTTGAAATTACCGCAGCGGTTGAACCTTTGAAATTATCCTTAAGCTTCTGACCTAAATCTCCATATAAAGCGATAAGCTCATTAAAATTTCCCATTCTCTCGCCATACGGCGGATTAGTAACTACGGTTACGGGCAAATTATTGTCAAAAGGATTATATAAAGAGCTTAAAGGACAGGCTTTAGTTTCAATAATCTCGGAAAAACCAGCTTTATAAGCGTTGGACGCAGCAATATCAACTATATTGGAATCAGCGTCAAAACCTATTATTTTTGTTCCTTTTTCCTTAGCTTCCTTAAGTCCGCGGCTTGAACGCAATGTTGCCTCGGCCAAAAGCGCCTGCCATTTGTCTTTATCAAAGATTTTAAGTTTAAAAAAGCCAAAATGAGAACGTCTTAAACCGGGCGCTGTATCAGTAGCAATAGCGGCTGCTTCAAGTAAGAGAGTACCGGAGCCGCACATGGGATCTAAAAAGTTTTGCCCTGTATATCCCGAGCGTACCACCATCGCCGCAGCTAAATTTTCTTTTAAAGGAGCAATACCAGTGTTACGGTGATATTCGCGTTTTAATAAAGCAAGACCTGAAATATCTATTCCGATAAAAGCCTGGCCCTTACGCTCCAAATGAGCAAAAATTCTGACGTCAGGCTGATGACGATCAACATCAGGACGTTTTCCGTCGCTTTTTAGCAAACGATCGCAAACCGCGTCCTTTACTTTTAAAGCACCATACTGCGTATTACGGATTGATTCATTGGTTCCGGAAAATTCCACGGCAATGGTTTCATTGCTTGAAAAATAATTTTCCCACGCAACCCCAGCCGCGCCCATATACAAATCGGTATCGTCATTACAGTAAAAACTCTGCAGATTCAATAAAATGCGTGAAGCAAAACGGCTCCATAGACAAGCCCTCATGCCGTCGGCAAATTCTCCGTCAAAATAGACGCCTGCAACTGTTTCTTTAACATTTTTAAGATTTAAAGAAGTTAATTCGTTAAATAAAAGACCTTCAAGACCCTTAGGACAAGGAGCAAAAAACTTCAGCATAGAATCTCCATAATTTTAGTGGAGCTATTATATCAAGTGCCATGTCGGTATTTTTGCCGAAAAAACTTATATTTTTAACTAAGAAGCCCCAATTAAGGGGCTAAAAAACAGAAACAAGTAAAGATTAATAGAAACCGCTGGGATCTTCTGAAAGATTAATCAAAATATTCTTGCACTGCGTATAGTGATCCAAGATCATCTTATGGGTTTCACGCCCAATACCGGACTGCTTATATCCTCCAAAAGGAGATCCTTCCGGGATCTGATTATAAGTATTAACCCACATTCTGCCGGTCTGAATTGAACGTGCCACGCGTAAAGCACGATTAATATCGGTAGTCCAAACCGCACCGCCTAAACCGTAGACACTGTCATTTGCCATAGCAATGACTTCATCTTCAGTCTTAAACTTGATCACTACCGCAACCGGACCGAAAATTTCTTCCTGAGCCACCCTGCAAGTATTATTGACATTGGCAAGCAAAGTAGGACGCATGAAAGCACCGTTTTTTAATTTATCGTCAGTAAGTCTCTCACCTCCGCAAAGAACGGCAGCTCCTTCTTTTTTACCGATTTCAATGTAGCCTAAAATTTTATTCAGCTGCGTTTCGTTAATCTGCGAGCCCATTTGAACACCGTCATCCCAAGGAAGTCCCACCTTTATTGAATTAAAGTGTTTAACGAGCTCTGAAACAAATTTATCGTAAATACCTTCCTGCACGAAAATACGGGAGCCTGCGCAGCAGACCTGTCCCTGATTAAAGAGAATACCAAGCTGAGCTCCGTCAAGAGCTTGATTAAAACGACAATCATCAAAAATGATATTGGCTGATTTTCCGCCCAATTCCAAAGTGGACGGAATAAGACGTTTAGCAGCAGCAAGAGCGACATCTCTGCCGATTTCAGTTGATCCGGTAAAGGCAAGCTTGGCAAAGCCTTCATGTTCAAGCATATAATTACCGGCTTTAGAACCCTTTCCCGTTACTACGTTAAATACTCCAGGAGGGATTACCTCAGAAGTCAGTTCAGCAAGACGCAAAACTGATAGCGGTGTAGAACTTGAGGGTTTAATAACAGTACAATCACCTGCTGCAAGAACCGGAGCTAACTTCCATGCTGCCATTAAGAAAGGGAAATTCCAAGGCACGATTTGACCGACAACGCCTATAGGTTCACGTAAAATAATTGATAAAAAGGCATTATCCAAAACTTGTGCCGAACCTTCTTCTGCAAGAATTACACCGGCAAAATATCTAAAATGAGCTGAAGCGTACGGAATATCTATAACACGAGTTTCACGAAGAGGTTTTCCGTTGTCAGCTGATTCAATAAGAGCTAATTCTTCTTTATTGGCATCAATAATATCAGCAACTTTATTTAAAATAGCCGCACGCTCTTTGGGAGTAGTTTTTGACCAAGAAATAAATGCTTTTTGTGCCGCTTTAACTGCTAAATCAACATCATCTTTCGAGGCATCGGCACAATCTGCTAAAAAATCCCCTGTTGCAGGACAATATGTTTTTATTACAGCATTATCAGATGCATCTTTCCATTTTCCGTCTATATACAGTCCGTATTTTTCCTTAAGTTTTAACATCGAAGGTAACATGACAAAGACTCCTTATTTTGCTTATTTAGTAGTTAACTTAATGCAAAAAATGGAGAAAAAACTTAAAGATGTGAACAATTATCAATTAATCTGCAAATTAATTGAAAATCATCACAAAAAAGTTGGAAAACGCAAATGGAAAGGTAAGATTCCGATTATGTGTCAGTTCTGGGTATCAGAACCATACTTAAATTAAAGATATATAGAAACAGAAAAGCCGCTATCCATAAGACAGCGGCTCTTGTAAGGGATGCCCGGCAATGACCTGCTCTCGCGCAAACGTACGTTGCACTACCATCGGCG
>ERZ779866.1962-NODE-1962-length-19437-cov-3.098545_pt1 | contig 19437 bp, 17 predicted proteins | sample MGYA00511248_ERZ779866 | MGnify/ENA primary metagenome ERZ779866 (study PRJEB29588, sample SAMEA2155758) | human gut metagenome | biome: human gut; feature: human-associated habitat; material: faeces | place: Denmark | collected 2008/2010 ... | reverse complement strand
AGTACAGATCGGAACGGAAGCCGCCGCTCTGCACCATTCTGTCGAGGTTGCGGTGCGTTGCGGCGATGATGCGCACGTCGATGCGCCGCTCCTCGTCGCCGCCCACGCGTTCGAGCACGCCTTCCTGAAGCACGCGCAGCAGCCTCGTCTGCGCCGGAAGCGAAAGTTCGCCCACCTCGTCGAGCAGCAGCATGCCCCGGTGGGCGCGTTCGAAGAAGCCCTTCCGGGAAGCCACGGCGCCGGTAAAGGCTCCCTTCTCGTGACCGAACAGTTCGCTTTCCATGAGCGATTCCGGCAGGCTGCCGCAGTTCATCTTGATGAAGGGGGCGTCCACGCGGCCGGAGGAGCGGTACAGGGTTTCCGCCACGGCCTCCTTGCCCGTGCCCGTTTCGCCGAGAAGCAGCACGGGGCAGTCCTGCCGGGAGACCTGCCATATAATTTCGCAGCCCTGATGCATGCCTGGCAGCTGCACGAGGGGAAGAAAGCGGCCCATCATCTCCTGTCCTGTCCCCGAGGCATCCAGCGTGACGTGGCGCTCGAAGTAGCGCATGAGCCCGTCCAGCATGGCGAAGGCGGCGTTCACGTGCCCGGTCTGAAAAACGCCTGCGCCGCGGTGTTCGGGATTGATGAGCGAAAGGGAAAAAATGAAGCGTCGGGCCACCACGGAGCGGATGATGAGCGCCGTAAAGCGACGCTCGGGAAAAAGCCTGTGTATCACGCCGAGGGTGATGCCGTGGTCATCCTGATTGCCGAGGCGGACCACGCGTTCCGGGCCGTGGCCGAGCGCCAGCAGCTGCTCGGGGGTGCTGTTCAGGGCCACTTTGCGCATGCCGGCAATTTCGGGAAACATGAACATGCGCTCTGCGCCCTGACGATCGGTGGCCACGGTGGCCATGATGTATTCAAGGGGAAAATGACGCTTCAGAATCCGGTACAGTTCCTCCATTCCTTCGGGCAGGGCTTTGTCCTTGCGGAAAAAGGCCTCTATTTCGCTTAGGAAGGATTGAAACGAAGTATCCTTGTCATCGGGAGGAAAAAGAAAGGTGAGCATTGCGTCCTCGGCAGCGTTTTCAGATTTTTACAGTGCCGTTTGCAAAAGATCAATACGGGGCCGTCAGAAGTGAGGAAGCCTTCCGGCATCGTTCTTTCCGGCATGCCTTTGGGCGACCGGAGGCATGCGCGCCGCCGAAGGGACCGACGGGGAAGGGGCACTTGCTTTCGAAGCAGGACCGAAACGGCGGCAGAGCCCAGCTTTCAGGGCTGCCGGAAGGCAGGGATACTTCCGGCTGTCGGAATAAGGAGGCGTGGGCGGCGCAAGCGCGGCGGGGGAGAGGGAGGGGCGGAGCCGGAAGCGCGGATGCGGACGGCCCGAGAGAACACGGTCCGTGAAGGGGCCGTTTCGGAAGCAAAAAGGCCGGGAACGAAAAACCGGCCCGGCCTGAATAAAAAAAGCCCCGCAACACATGTTTGCAGGACCTTGAATGGCGAAGCGGATGGGACTTGAACCCACGACCTCCGGCGTGACAGGCCGGCGTTCTAACCAACTGAACTACCGCTCCACTTTTCGCATGGTGGGCAGTACAGGACTTGAACCTGTGACCCCCGCCGTGTGAAGGCGATGCTCTACCAACTGAGCTAACTGCCCATGCGACGAAGAGAGTATTTACGTACCTTGCCCGATTTTGTCAACCAAAAAAAGAGCGTTTTTTTATTTTTATCTATTTCTGTAATGTCCCTTTTTTCAGATGTATGAGTACGCAGTCCAGGGCAGCCGGGGTGACACCTGAAATACGTCCGGCTTGTCCAAGGTTTTGTGGCTTGGTTTTGTTGAGTTTTTCCTGCACTTCGACTGAAAGTCCCGGAATCCCTGTATAGTCCAAGCCCGGAGGAAGGCTCGTGTGTTCCATCCAGTTGAGGGAGTCGGCTGCCTTGCGTTGCCGTTCAATATACCCGGCATATTTGATAATATTTTCTGCCTCACTGAGAATATCAGGCTCCGTATGCTCCAGCCCGGGCAGGAAAACAGACAGTCGGTCAAGGGAAAGAGTGGGCCGGCGCCCCAGTTCTGCCAAGGAAATTCCCTGATGCGGACAGGCTTCACCCATGGATGACAGAATCTCTCGGACATGTGCATCGGGTGTGATTCGTGTTCTTCTGAGGCGTTCAAGAAGATCGGCAAGAGAATGTTGTCTGTTCTGAAAGAGCATCCAATGTTCATCATCCACCAATCCCCTTTCCCGCCCATACGGAGTGAGGCGGAAATCGGCATTGTCTTCCCGCAGCAGAAGCCGGTATTCCGCGCGTGAGGTGAACATGCGAAAAGGTTCTTCTGTACCTTTGGTTACGAGTTCGTCCACCAGGACAGCCATGTAGGCTTCATTTCTGCCGGGCAGGAATGCGGGACGTTTTTCAAGTACAGCAGCCATGTTCATGGCGGCCCACAGGCCTTGGGCCGCGGCTTCCTCATAGCCTGAAGTACCGTTGATCTGGCCCGCCAGCCAGAGTCCGGACAAAACTTTGGTTTCCAATGTGGGAAACAGTTGCACAGGATTGACGTAATCGTATTCGATGGCATACCCCGGACGTACGATGCGTGCGTTTTCCAGACCGGGAATGGTGGCAATCATGGCTTCCTGTATATCCAGCGGAAGGCTTGTCGATATGCCGTTCGGATAGCATTCCTGAGAAGTGACGCCCTCAGGCTCAAGGAAGATTTGATGTCGTTCCTTTTCAGGAAAACGTGCGATTTTGTCTTCTACCGAAGGGCAGTATCGTGCGCCAGTCCCCTCAATGACGCCCGTGAACAGTGGGGAACGGTCGAAACCTTTGCGAATGACTTCATGCGTACGCGCGTTGGTCCAGGTTATGTGGCAGGGAAGTTGAGGAAGTGTGTGTCCCTTGCCATGAAAGCTGAAGCAGGGGGACGGTTCGTCGCCAAACTGGGTTTCCAGTGTGGAATAATTAATACTGGAACGCAGGATGCGGGGCGTAGTTCCGGTTTTCAGTCGTCCGAGCTTCAGCCCGTGACGGCGCAGGGACTCTGAAAGGCGAGCGTCGGGAGCATCCCCAAGACGTCCGCCCGGCATATGGGTCAGACCAATATGGATGAGTCCGTTCAGAAATGTGCCGGTAGTCAAAAGCACATGCCTCGCGGTAAATGTCTTGCCGAGGGCCGTGTGCACGCCTTGCACCCTGCCGGCTTCAGCGAGAATGTCGTCTACCATATCCTGCCAGATGACAAGACCTGGCTGTGCAAACAGATCCCGCTTGACTATCCGCATATAGGCGTCACGGTCCATCTGACCTCGACGCGAACGTACTGCTGGGCCTTTGCTTGCATTGAGAATGCGAAACTGGATGCCCGCCTCATCGGCCCACAAGCCCATATGTCCGCCAAGAGCATCAATTTCCCGGACCAGATGGCCTTTGGCAAGGCCGCCTATGGCAGGATTGCAGGAAAGATGGCCTATGCGGTCCACATTACTGGTGATGAGCAGCGTTCGATGTCCCATTTTGGTCAGAGCCATCGCTGCTTCACATCCGGCATGGCCTGCGCCTACGACGATACAGGAAAAATCGCTGGTCATTGGCTCGCTGGCGGGAAAAAGACTTTCACAACACCTTTTCCTCCGCCTTCCTCCTTATGAAAATATACTTGCTGAAATCGGCACTGCTGCATGGACGTCTTGATGGAAAAGTGCCGGACCATGCTATTTTGCTTCGGGCAACAAATGTTGCCGCAAAGACAGCATGTGCACATGACAGGAGCGATTGTGCGCTGTGCGGCTGCACCGTTCTCGACTCCGTTCCATGCTTGCTGCATATGCGTCTCGGGCCATCAGGATTATTCTGCAACAGCGCCTTGAAAGTACGCTTCTGTGCTTTCTCGAAATGAGGATTTCACGAAAATAAGCTTTCTTGAACAGTTTGAAGTCAAAATATCCGAAGAGAAGGGAGGAGATTTTTCCGAAAATCCCCTCCCTTTTCGTATGCCTCACTAGATTCTGAAACACTCCGCCACGGAAGTTTTTTCGAGGCAGCCAGACCTGTTCAATCACAAAAGGCTCTAGTTTTCATAGAAAGAGCGGAGCGTCTGGCTGCGAACAGGATGACGCAGCTTGCGCAGGGCTTTGGCCTCAATCTGGCGGATTCTTTCACGCGTTACGTTGAACAGCTTGCCCACTTCCTCCAGGGTATGATCGGACTTTTCACCAATACCGAAGCGCTTGCGCAAAACCTGTTCCTCACGTGGCGTAAGATCAGCCAGTACGGAGGCTATCTGTTCGGAAAGCTTGGTATTGACCACTTCCTCAGCCGGAGCTACGGCTTTCTTGTCCTCAATGAAGTCACCAAGGCTGGAGTCTTCCTCATCACCAATGGGTGTTTCAAGAGAAATCGGCTCCTTGGCAATTTTCAGAACTTTCTTGACCTTGTCCACCGGATATTCCATGCGATCGGCTATTTCTTCCGGTGTGGGATCGCGTCCCAGCTCCTGTACCAGATAGCGCGAGGTACGGATAAGCTTGTTGATGGTTTCAATCATATGCACAGGAATGCGTATGGTACGGGCCTGATCGGCAATGGCGCGGGTAATGGCCTGCCGAATCCACCATGTGGCATACGTGGAGAATTTGTACCCTCTCTGGTATTCAAACTTGTCCACAGCCTTCATCAGGCCGATGTTTCCTTCCTGGATGAGGTCAAGGAACTGAAGTCCGCGGTTGGTATATTTCTTGGCGATACTGACCACAAGACGCAGATTGGAACGGATAAGCTCCTGCTTGGCGCGCATGGCTGCGTTGGTGCCCCGGCGGATGCGCCACAGTACTTCCTCAAGATCTTCCACATCATGACTGCATTTTTCCTGCAGACGGTGGAGGCTCTCTATTTTTCCCATAATCATTTCTTTATAGGAGAACATCTTGTCCACACTCATGTCGAGCTGGGCGGCGGCGTCCTGCATGGAAACCTGACGGGCGTCAAGTTTGGTGAAGAGCGTTTCTATTTCTTCCTGAGTTTTGCCCGTCGCACCGATATAGGCTGCCAGTTCACGGCGGAAGTTCCGCATCTGGCGCACGTAATCCTCTACTGTTTCAATGATGCGATCGATCAGGGTTTTTTCCAGTTTGATATCGCGCAGGCGCGCGACGATCTCCTCCTTGAACAGGAGGATTTCCTTCTGGGTTCCGGCTACACGGCGTTCCAGAGTGCAGCACGCATCGAGTTTACTGTATATCTTTCGTTTTTTCTTGTAGATAGCCTTGATTTCATCAAGCAGCAGAATGACGCGGGTACGCTGGTTCATCTCGTCTTCGCTGGGATCGTCCTCCTCAATGGTCTTCACCACATCCTTAAGCTTGATGCGGTTCTGCCGCAGATCTTCACCGACGTTGATAAGTTCTTCCACCGCCACGGGAACTTCAACCAGAGCATAAAGCACATCCTGTTCGCCCATTTCAATTTTTTTGGCGATGACGACTTCTCCATCACGATCAAGCAGAGGTACCGCTCCCATTTCCCGCAGATACATACGGACAGGATCTGTATTGCGTGCGGCAAAGTCTGTTCCGTCCTCGGCAGCGCTCAAATCCGCGCTGAGCTCGATGCCGTCTTCTATGGAACTGTCAAGCGCACCGTCGAATACAGCGTCAACCGGATCGTTTTCAGAGTCGGAATTTCCAGAAGTAATGGATTTTCCTTCTTTTTCCGTATCGACAAGGGCAATTTCCTGCTGCTCGATATGGCCTATGATATCCTCAAATATTTCAGGTGCGCTGAATTCCGGCGGCAGAGCCTTGTTCACCTCGTCAAACGTGAGGTATCCTACAGCCTTGCCCTTGGAAAGAAGAGCTTTATACTGCGGCAGGTCTTTAAAGTTGCTGATCACCTTGCCTCCCTCGCGCTTCCATGAGAGCGCGCAGATATTCTCGCTGCGTATCCGGATCGGTTGGCCCTTGCCTGAGGGCAGCCGCCACGGAATCCGTATGTGAGCTTGTTTGAAGAACATTAAGCATGCGCTGGATGGCGTAAAGCTCTCTTTCCTCATTTTTTTCATTTATGGGAGGAGCTTCGGCACTTCGGCAACGCACCCAGAATTTTTTCTCCTGTTCATTGAGTATGGAGAAGATCTCATCGGCGGAAAATTTTTCCAGTTTATCCCACAAATGGCAGGCCCACTGCGCATTCAGGGCGAGATCTGCGCCGCAGGCCCGCAGATCCGCCAGTCTGTGAGGATAACGCACGGCAAAAGTCATGATTTCCCTGTCGCGTGACACTTTGCGCGGCGGTTCCGCCGTCTGCCGAGGGTGATAGTGACTGCTGCTCTGTCTGCGGCTGAGTACGGCACCGCGCAGCTCAGATTCTGTGAGTCCCAGTCCGGCGGCAAGTTCAGAAGCGAATCGATGGAAAAGTTCGGGTATTTCCACTTCCGACAAAAAGGAGCGCGCCCATTCCACACTTTCACGTGGAGACCCTGCACGCAAAGTGGAAATACAGAATGCAAGCCCTTCCGGGGCCTGTTTGCGGAGGCGTTCGAATGCTTCCGAGCCCTGTGTGCGCAACAGGCTGTCAATATCGTCTTTCTCGGGGAAGAGGATAACCTTGCAGGCCAGCCCGCGCACCAGCAGCATTCTGCAGGCCCTGAAAGCGGCCTTGCGGCCTGCAGCGTCACCATCGTAAAGCAGCTCGATACTGGAGCAGAATCCGGAAAGCCTTTTAACCTGTTCGGGAGTGAGCGCCGTGCCAAGTCCCGCCACGGCATTGGTATAGCCGAATTGATGGAGAGTCAGAACATCCATGTATCCTTCGGTAAGCATGGCGCTTTTGGCAACATCGATAGCGCGCCGGGCCTGAAACAGACCGTAGAGATGTTCTCCTTTCTTGTAGATGGGGGAGTCGCTGCTGTTGATATATTTCGCGTCGTCATCTTTGGCCAGAGCAGGCAGAATACGCCCTCCAAAAGCGATAACCTGCCCGGAAAGGCTGGAAATGGGGAACATGAGCCGGTTGCGGAAACGGTCGTAAACTCTGCCGCTGGCGCTGCGCGACAAAAGACCGCAATTCACCGCGATTTCATCCCGGAATCCGCCTCGGTGCAGAGCATCACGCAAGGCCTGCCATTCGTCCAGGCTCCAGCCCAGCTGGAATTTTTCCACAATTTCATCGCTCAGGCCGCGCTCCTGAATGTATTCCCGGCACAGACGAGCCGGAGAAGCGGAGAGATTGCTCACAAAGTGTGCGGCGGCCAGCTTGTGGATAGTCAGCATATCACGCTTGCGTGAATGCTCTCCGGGTATGCCGGAGGAAGGTTTGAATCGATCAAGCTGTACGCCCGCCTCTTCCGCCAGTTGTTCCAAGGATTCACGAAAATCCAGTCCGTTAATGCGGCCGTAAAAATCGAAAATATCTCCCGAGGCCTGACAGCCAAAGCAATAAAATGTGCCTTGTTCCTCATTAATGGAAAAGGATGGTTTGGTTTCCTGGTGGAATGGACAGGGCGCGACCAGACGTGCTCCCATGGGGCGCACTTCCACATAGCGTCGCACAAGATCGGCGATACTGATGCGGTTTTTTATAGCCTGGATGGCGTCGCTGTTGCGTTGAACCATGCTTTTGTTTTCCCTCGGACGAGCGGAATTTTCTGGACCTGCCGCCGCTCTGCGTTGCTGGAAGTTCAGGTGAATTGTCACTGGGCATTCTGCTGTGAAGGTATTTGCCAGCCAGAACTCTCTGTTCAGCCCCGTATTTCACGCCGGAAGCCAGAGTTTCGCGCTGCAACTGAACTGCGTGGCGCGGATCTCCCTGCGGATACGGAGAGCAAAGAAGAGCCTCGCTCCGCTCAACTTCGGGAACATGTTGAACCCCAAATGCACTAACGGAATGTCACCAGAGTGACGCCATCTCCTCCCTGATCTTCGGGAGCGCATTCAAAGGACGCCACTCCCGGAAATTTTTTCAGAAATTGATGTACTGACTTGCGCAGGGCACCTGTACCTCTGCCGTGTACAATTTCAACTCCGTCCGGACCGGAAAGCAGTGCCCGGTCAAGAAACTGTTCAAGTTCTGCCAGCGCGAGATCTGCCCGCTTACCACGCAGATCCAGTCGCAGAAATGATGCGGGGGGGGAAACACGAGTCAGGACACCCTGTTGGGGAGGCGTTCCGACAGCATTCTGAAGAAATTCCAGATCATCACGCTTCGCCCACATGCTGACGCCGTTCAGATCTATTTTCACCCGGCTTGTCTTCTCATCCAGCTCCAATACCATGGCCTGTTTCGCCCACGGGCGATGCCGGACCATATCCCCCGGTTTAAGGACTTCAGGTACGGGAACAGACTTTTGACAGACAGTCTCTGGCTGAACCAGTGAAGCGCGCAGGCGCGACATTTCTTTTAACGACTGCTTGGCCGTAGCCTTGCCAGCCTTCCAGGCAGCCATCAGTTCCTGAGATTTGCGTCGTACTTCGTCATGAAGTCTGACACGATCCTTTTCAAATCTTTCCCGCAGTTCAGCCTGTTTCTGACGCGTCAGGACTTCTTCACGGCGCAGCCGGGCAAGCTCCTGCTCGCGTTCCGCGGCCAGCTTATTCAGACGCATCAGGATGTTTTCACTGTCTTCCCCATCCATGAGAAGGTAGTGTTCCGCCCGGCGCAGCACGCTTTCCGGCAGACCATGTTCCCGGGCCACGTCAAGAGCCTGACTTGCGCCGACCTGATCGTAGGCGAGCTGGAAGAGAGGCTTCTTTGTAACGGGATCAAACAGAACTGATGCCGCACGCACGCCTTCTCTTGTCAGGGCATAACTTTTCAATGCGGGAAAGTGGGTAGCGGTTATGCCGCTTGCGCCACGGTCAAGCAGACCGTCCAGAACAGCCTGGGCAAGCGCCGCTCCCTGCGCGGGGTCGGTTCCGGCGCCGAATTCATCCAGAAGAATCAGACTGCGCTTATCCAGGAAATCCCATACCTCTGCGAGATGACGAATTTGCCCGGTGAACGTGGAAACATGATCATCAAGGCTCTGCTCATCGCCGATGAAGGCATGAATATTCGTCCAGCGGGGGAGTATCGCTCCGGGACCTGCCGGAGCGGGCAGGCCGGTGAGCGTCATCAGTGTGATGAGTCCGAGGGTTTTCAAGGCAACCGTTTTACCGCCGGCATTTCCACCGCTGATGACGAGGAAACGATCCTGTTCACGCAGCATCAGATCCAGTGGAACAATACATGCCGGGATGGTATTCGCATGCTTACCGCGTGAGTCTGCCGCCCCTGTATTGCTGGCTTCAAGAACCAGCAGAGGGTGCCGCGCTCCAGGCAGGGATAGGACTGCGCTTTCCTCCATAGGGATGCAACGGCCGTCAAAAGCGGCCATCAAGGCACAGCAGGCAAGCAGCACATCCATGGAAACGATGAAGTCCCACGCGGCACGAACCTGAGGAAGTTCCTGCACGAGAAGCTGAGTCATCTGGTGCAGAATTTTGCTCTCTTCCTCCCGTTCCTGCTGCTTGAGTTCCTGCAGACGGTTGTTCTGTTCCACAAGAAAGAGAGGTTCAAAGTACAAGGTTTCCCCTGTACGGGAATAGTCGTGGATAATTCCCTGCAGACGCCCCTTGAAATTGGCCTTGAGCGGAAGCACATAGCGATCCGAGGCCAGCGTCATATAATCGTCCTGAAGATAGTGGGCGATATTGTAGCGTTCTGCATATTCCTTGGCTTTTCGCAGACATCCCTGATGCAGGGTGCGTATTTCACTGCGCACCAGCAAAAGGCCGGGGGAACTTTCGTCCTTCAGCGTTCCGTCATCGGCAATGCAGCGGCGCAGTGCGGAAAGGGAGAGCAGCGGCAGCGGCTGTCTGGAGGCAAGGTCTTCAAGCGCGGGCAGAAGGGATGCCTCGGCGTGGATACTTTCCGCAATGTTCCCGGCAAGTCCGAGGCTCTCTCGGAGAGCCCATAGCGCATCGGTATCAAGAAGAGGATCACGCCCTTCCAGAAAAGAAAAAAGCGGGCTTATGTCAGGAAACGAAGGCAAGCGGCTCTTTTCCCGCGCTGACCAGATTAGCGTTTCCTCCACAAGGCGTTGTCTGCGGAACACAGCGTCAAAGTCTTCCAGCGGGCGCAGAGAGAGCGCCGCCTCCTTTCCGGCTTCGGAAGAGCAGCGTTTTGCAAGGTGTCCCAAAACCTTGGGAAATTCCAACGCGTTAAGCGTTCTTTCTTCCATGATGTGGTCAACTATCCTTTCTGGAACCGGACTTTGACTGCGTCACTGACAGCTTTGCCGTCAACACGGCCCCGATATTCCGCCATGATTGCCTGTATGGCCTTGCCCATGGCTTTCATCCCTTCACCGAGCAGCGGCTTTACGGTCTTTTCCACCACGTCGAGCAGCTCCTCTTCAGTGAGGGGCTGAGGGAGGTACTCCCGTAACACGGCGAGTTCGGCAGCTTCCTGTTCCGCGAGATCCGAGCGGTTTGCTGCAGCATACTGCTCGATGGAATCCTGCCTTTGTTTTGCCTGTTTGAGCAGAACATCCATGTAGTCGGCATCCGTAAGGGGGCGCATGAGTTCAACCTGCAGATTTTTTGCCGCAGTCTTCAACAGACGCAGGGTGCCCAGGCGCACCTTGTCTTTTGCCTTATAGGCATCAAGATAGTCTTTTTCTATTCTTTCCGCAGTGCTCATGTGCCTTCTCCTGAAAAAGAGGGGGGGGACGTATGAAAAAAATAGCCGGAAACCGTTCCATATGGCCCGATTTCCGGCTTGCTGGCCTGGCTTGCGAATCACTTGGCAATTCGGCAAGCTGGAGCGGGGTACGAATTTATCCCATGTTGATCTTGCGCATTTTTTTCAGCAGACGCTTGCGGGCGGCGGCCTTTTTCTTCTTGCGCATGACGCTCGGCTTTTCGAAGTGCTGGCGCTTCTTCATTTCGGAAAGGATGCCGGCCTTTTCAACCTGCTTCTTGAAACGACGCAGGGCAATATCGAAGTTGTATTCGTCTTCGGTAAGAAATACTCCGGGCACAGAAATCACCACCTTTTTCCAATGTCGGCTGTTTGAAAAAGCCGCAGTTCCTTCCCGCATACATATTCGGCTTGCCGAACAGGCAAACGGGAGGCCGCCCTAAAGGAGACGACCTATGCTGAACGCTGAACAATATGGCAAAACAAAAAAGAAAGCAAGTTAACATCTCCTGGATGGGTATGCTGACCCGATTTTCGGGAAATGGAAAATCGGCAAAAAAGTTCGCCGCTTGTCTCCTGATGAGACAGGATAGTGAATTCGTCCCGATTTTCATGAGAATCCACTTGGAGCCTTTTGTTATGGCTCTGTTTACTCTTCGGCTGGCTGGCGGCTCAAGAGGCACAGTCTCTGCACAGGCTGAACCGCAACATTCGTTGCCGCAAATACAGACCGCTGCTCCACACGGATAAAAGGCAGCATGCACCACGCCCGGCTCATCTGCGCCTTTGCGCGGAAAACGCCGCACTCGCACTCCGTGCCCTCCCACGCCGCATTACCATGCGACGGGGCGTCGTCATCTTTGGCCTCAAAGCTCGCTGCGCTCGTGCTTCCAGCGATTAAGGCCGGTTCAGCTCCACGCTAACATAGAATCTTTGCTGTTCCGGGAGATTTTCAGCGCGAAAACGCTTCTGTATCTGTCAAGGACAGTTCCGACTCCCTTCCGCACGGTTCACATCTCCTGGAACTTGCCACCACAAATGGAGACTGTCCGGGACGTGACATTCTCTGCCTTGTACGGAAAAGGCAACGAATAGTACTCTATGTGTATAAGGAAGATAAGAGTAATGATATGAATATAGAGACAGCGCAACCGCCGTCATGGTGTGTTGCGGCCTGACATCTTTCCGGTGTGCGGTCACAACCACCCAATCGGCGGCCACGCTGGAAAAACATTTCTCAGTTGACTCGGGGCCACATTGGAAATGCCCTAGTGATGCGAATCCGGATTCCTGGCATCACGCATGGCTCGCATGAACACAATGCTCAATCCGCATCCGAGTACGAGCAGAACAGTGTAAAGCACACCAAAAAAGATGGCATAATCAGGGCTCCACAAAGGAAGATCCCAGGGGAAGGGGCTGTGACCATTTTCTCCGGGCAGTAACATGATGCCTCCTTAAAAAAGGACAAAAAGCGCGGACCTTTTCTGTTAGAGCATTCTGTAGCTGAAAATATCTATCAGTCAGCCCCCACGTTCTGACCCGCAGGTTTCACGCCTGAAGCCGGATTAAACGACACAGGTGAATGGCAGATGCTCCGGCGTCAAGCTCCGCTCAGCTCCGGGAGCATTTCGACGATGAAGTACCCGGAACCTATCCTTGATTGACAGGATTATTGTACCGCATCTTTGAGGGTTTTGCCAACCCGGAATTTCACTGCGTTGGCAGCGGGGATTTCAATCTGTGAACCGGTGCGGGGATTGCGGCCTGTACGGGCTTCACGCTTTTCAACCATGAAAGAACCAAAGCCGGTGAGGGTCAGCTTGCCTTCTTCCACCAGGGTCGCTTCAATGGATTCAAGAACGGCGTTCAGGGCCCGCTCCGCGGATGCTTTGTTCAGGTCTGCCTTTGCGGCTATTTTGGCGACAAGTTCTGCTTTAGTCATGATATGCTCCTTGGGGACGCTCCGGTTATGACAAATCCTGGACGGACTTGCCGTTTTTGCGTCAATGACGCGCCTTGCATGTTTTTGGGAAAAGCATGTTTTATGCGCGTCGTCAAGCATAAAAAAGCCGCAAGGCAAGTTTTTGAAACTCTTCTGGGGTCAGAGTCTCTGGACGGCGGGCAGGGGCGATACCACTTTCTTCCAGTGAAGCCAGAATGTTTTCTTCTGAAAAGTGTGAACGGAGAATACGTTGCAACTGCTTGCGGCGCTGCTGGAAACATATTTTCAGCAGCGTGGCCAGCGCTGCCGCGTCCCGCGGGAAATCAGTCCGCGGCAGGGGAGCCAGCGTGATGACAGCGGAGTCAACTTTCGGCGGAGGAGAAAATGCTCCCGGTCTGACGATAAAACCTTTGCGAGGGACGGCGTAACTCTGAATCCAGACGGAGAGGGCGCCATATGTCTTGCTTCCCGGCTCCGCCAGGATACGATCCGCCACTTCTTTCTGAATCATGAAGACGGCGCGGACATATCCCCGAGTGCGGGAAACAATATCCCACATCAGGGGAGAAGCGATATTGTACGGCAAATTTCCGACAATCCTGCAGGGGGCGGCAAGTTTCTCCCATGGGTAGGTCAGGGCATCGCCATGTATGACCTGCAGACCCGGCCGAGGACAGGAGGAATGAAGCGCGGCAAAACGATCGTCCTTTTCCAGAAGAGTCAGACGAGAGCAGACGCTTTCCCTGAGGTAGCGCGTCAAAGCCCCCGGGCCTGGACCGATTTCCAGTACATGATCATCTGCCTCAATTCCCATCATGTCGACTATGCGTCGTATCGCGGATTCATCGCGGAGGAAATGCTGGCCCAGACTTTTTTTGGCTGACAACTCGTTCATGTTCATAGGGAGTCATAAGTTTCAAAGCGCAGAACAAGTCCCGCACGTCCCTGGGTGGCAGAGCGCAGATCCGTTGAAAAGCCGAATAATCTGCGCATTGGAGCCACTCCTTCGATAGTCTTGAGACCAGCCCGATCTGACAGGTGTTCCACCCTTCCGTTCCGCATATTGAAAAGACTGATGGCGTTGCCGAGAAAATCATCCGGCACACTGACTTCCACGCGCATAATCGGTTCCAGTGCCAGAGTCCCGCCTTTTTCCATGGCATTGCGCATGGCCAGGCCTGCCGCCATGTGACACCCCGCGGGGGTCGTACGTCCTTCTTCCCTGCCGATACGAGTGACAAGAATATCAACATCCTGCACGGGGTATCCTGTAGCCGGGCCGGAGAGCAGATTGTCCAGCACTCCCTGGCGAACCTCTTCCGCCAACTGACGGGGAAAGGCAGGCATTCCTTTCATCCGATGAATATCCGGATCATATTCCGGAGCAAATCGTACGCGATTGCCGGCCCCTCTTTCGCGAGGGGATGCCTCCAGTTCCACTTCGCCAAAGTGGCCGACATTGCCGAGCTCCCGGTCGAAACGGCCGTATCCCTCTGCATTGCGGGCCAGTGTTTCGCGCATGACAACCTGCGGCTGCCCGGCACGGGGAGACAGACCATATTCCCGCCGCATGCGTTCCAGCAGCACCTCAAGGTGCAGTTCGCCCATGCCGGAAACAATCCGGTGTCCGGAGCCTTCGTCCAGCGATGCCGTCAGTGTCGGATCCTCCGCCTGATAGCGCTCCAACGCCTCGTCGAGCGTTTTGCCCTCTTCGCTGTTGCGCGGCTCAAGAGCAAGAGAAATAACCGGATGATATTCATCCACTCTCTCCAGGAGCACCGGCGCGTGCGGTGCGGTGATGGTATCGCCCGTACGCGCGCCGCGCAGCCCCATCACGGCGACAATATCCCCCGCTGACGCTTCGGAAAGCTGTTCCCGGCGATCAGCATGAAGCCGGAAGATCCGGGATATCCGTTCATCCGTTTTCTGGCTGGCGTTATGGATGGCGTCACCTGCCCGGATAGTGCCCGAGTAAATCCGGAGCAGGGACAGTTTGCGTTTTTCCTCAAGTTGAACTTTAAAAACAAGGGCGACGGAGGGGGCTTCCGGATCAGGTTTGATAAGGATATTTTCTTCGTTTTTCACTCCTGTGGGGGCGGGGACGTCAAGCGGCGAGGGGAGGTAGCGGCATACGGCGTCAAGCAGAGGCTGGACGCCTGTATTGCGCAGAGCCGATCCGGCCGGAACGGGACATGTCCGGCGCGCAAGCGTGGCCCGCCGCAAGGCGTCATGAATATCCTCTTCCGTGAAATCGCCGTCAAGATAGCGCTCCATGAACGTATCATCGATGTCCGCCAGGCCTTCCAGCAGAAGATCGCGCCAGGAAAGGGCCAGGGGATTTTCTTCTTCTGTCAATTTCCGTGTTTTCACGCTGACGCCCTGATCTTCCTGACTGAATTCGAGCACACACAGCGAAATCAGATCGATGATGCCCTGAAATGATTCCCCTTCTCCAAGCGGGATATTGACAGCAAGAGGGTTTGCCCCCAGACGTTCCCTCAATGCTTTAAGCACGCCGGAAAAGTCCGCTCCCGACCTGTCCATTTTATTGATAAGTACCAGTTTGGGTACACCGAAATGTTCCGACTGCCTCCAGACTGTTTCTGATTGCGGTTCAACTCCCCCCACTGCGCAAAAAACGCCGACTGCTCCATCCAGTACTCGGAGTGAACGTTCAACTTCAATGGTGAAGTCCACATGTCCGGGAGTATCAATGATATTCAGCGTGCAATCTCCCCATTGGCAGGAAGTTGCCGCTGCCGCAATGGTGATGCCGCGTTCCTGTTCCTCTGGCATGAAGTCCATCGTGGCAGTTCCGTCATGAACTTCTCCCATCCGGTGTATCCTGCGGGTATAAAACAGCATGCGTTCTGTCAGTGTGGTTTTGCCCGCATCAATATGAGCAATGATGCCTATATTGCGCATGTTCCGCATGTGGCTGAACCGTTTTGATGATATGTCCATGGCACAACTCCTGAAAGAGATAACCTGCTCACCTGTTGAGGTACGCACAAAGTGCGCGGGTGCGGAAATAATCGGGATCCAGCAAGGGATGAATCCAGCATGCTTCCATACCTGGTCCGAAGGAACGGACCGCAGGAACGTCTTCGGAACGATGAAATGTCCCGGCAGAATACGGTGTAAACCATGCGGCAGCGCTGCTGTCGGCATGGTCAAGAAATTCCGCATCACCATGGGCCCAGGCAATGATATCCCGCCGAGGCACATCTCCGCTGTTTTTGTTGCCGTCAGAACAGGCGATATAAAGGCGTGGAGCCGGAGAATCGCTCCATAGAGGGAGTTTCAGACTTTCCGCTGTTTGCCGTATGGCGGAAAAGCACGGAGAGGGAGATGAGGAGGGCATGGGGAAAAACAGGATACGCCCGTCAGCATCCGTTTCATGCAGTTCGTGCAGAAGATCAGATGCGTCATGCTCTCCAGAGGTGAGAATGAAAATATCTTCCAGTCCTGCCAGCTCAAACGCGGTACACAGGGGAGAGGATGGGGGAGCGTTCAGAGCGGCAACGGCGATTTTGTCTACTCCTGCCAGGATAGAGGGAAGAATCGCGGCAAGGAAACGCGCGGGAGAAGCGTAGCCGGGAGAAAGAAGCGCAAGCGTCCATGCAGCCGGGCGGCTGGCGAACATATGCGAGAAACCGGTTCGTGGGTTGACAAGCCGGGTCTCGGTTATGGCGGCGGATTCCCTCCATAGGTGAAAACCGAAGGCAATCGCAGTTTTCAGGCTGGCCCTGAAATCAGCGGAACAGCTTTCATACGCGGCGGCCTGCATTGCGTCTGGCTGGCGCATGGCATCAAGCCAGACGGGGAAGTCCACGATATCCTCCAGTGAGCTTGTCATTTGTGTTTCTCCTGTTTCATGCCGGATGTTTTGCATTACGTGGGGATTGACCGCGCGTCAATGGTCCGTCTGAACAATGTTTGCATCTCCAGGGAAAGAAGAAGGGGAGAATATTTATTTTTTGCGTATCCATTGAAACCAATAAAATCATATTAAGGCATGGTTTTTGCATAAAAATTGATGAACCGGCTATTGAAGCATTAACTCAGGCAAATTTTGCCGGAAATACGCCTGAAAAGGCAGAATAGCGATGACAAATATCCTTACATTATGGACGCTTGGGCTGACAGAGGAAGAGTGCGGCATTCTGCGGCAAAATGCTGGAGCGTCGTACCGCTGTCAGGTGCTGGACACCATGGATAGCAGACATCTGGCGGAATTGCTGGACAGTTTTGCTTCTTCCCGCGAGGAGAAGGAAGAACCGTTGCTTCTGTGGCTTGGAAGCAAAGCATGGCTTCACCTCGCGAAAGAAACTCCCGACCTGATGCGACGGCTGAGCTATCTTCCGGTGGTGCTTCTTCTGTCAGAGAATCCGGAACCTCATCTGCTGGAAGAAGCCCTCGATGCGGGATTTCAGCAAGTTCTGCGTGCTCCTTTGCAGAAAAAACATGTACATGAAGCATTAAGCCGCGCTCTTGAGGTACGGAATCTGTATCAGGATATGTCCCGTATGTCACGGGAGATTCTCATGACCAGAGAACTGTTGAATCGAAAAAGCGAAGTATGCGCATTAATGCTTCGTCTGTTCTCTGTTGTTTCCGAGGCGGAGGATGCCCGGGATCTGTTGCGCCGCTGTGGTGATGAACTTCGTAGCCTGCTCGACCTGCGCGGAATCCATGCCTTATGGTGGGGGGGAGGCAGAGAGGTTTTTGCCTTTATTGGACAGGATGATGCCAGTAACAGGCTGGATGCCGCCTCGTCACGGGCCTGGTGCGAATTCCTTTTGGGAGAAGCTCCGGCAGAAATACGCACCATGTCTGTTCAGTTGATTTGTTGTGGCGGCAGTACGGGCAGCCCTGATGCGGGCAAGGTTCTCTGGCTCCCTCTGGAAACAAGAGGAAACAGACAGGGCATGCTTGCCCTGATGTTTGCGCATCCCCTGCTGGCCGGGAGGGATATGGCCCTGGCCCTTGATGCCATACGGCATTTTATCACTCTGGCTCTTGAAGGATTTATGCGTGATGCGCGCGAAGAGTTACAGTCTGCCCGGGCATGCGGGAAAGCAGGCTAGAACTCCTGTGCGCAATTTCATGTTGAAAGTATTACTGAAGTTGCAAGTAACAAAAGACCGTCGCGACACCGGGGTAGCAGCAGAACACGCGCATCTGCTCCGGTATCGCGGCGGTTTCTCGCTCTGTACGACGTCGGAAACATTTTCAGAACGAAAATGTTTCATATGTTTCCTTACGCAATGGGTTCGTAATAACAGCGCTTGGGAGAATAAATTTTTCCCGCTTTTTTGAGGGCATCAATGGCTTTGGAAACGTCCTTGCTGTCCACACCGAGTTCTTTGGCCACATCGCCGGGACGAACGGGTTTCCCCGCCTTCTTCATAGCATCGAGAACCTTGTCTTCCATGGGAAACTCCTTTTTCCAAACAGGAATGGCATGCAGATAGCTTTATTCCAAAGCCTAGTCAAGTTATTGTCGGAACACATTCTATCCCAGAATGCTGTTGAGCAGGTATCCTGGCCGCTGATGCCTGAATTGCCAGCGGACTATGGCTCTGCTGCTCCAGACGCGGATACTGCGGTCAGAGCATCCTGGCCCGCGATGTCGGTTCCGGAGCATTCTGCCATGGAAAAATCTGCCGGCCAGCACTCAATATCCTGACCTGCATCTCTCATGTCAAAATGCTTTAAAAGATCCCGTGAACGCGGCCCGTGGCTACATCTACATCAATATTTCGATAGGCAGGGTTGGAACCTGTTCCCGGCATGAGGGAGATAGCCCCGGTAACAGGTACGACAAGACCTGCGCCTCCGAAAAGGAGTATATCACGTATTTTCAGTCTCCAGCCGGTCGGAACTCCTTTCCGGGCAGGATCATCCGATAGGGAAAGATGGGTTTTGGCCATGCAGACGCCGAGGGAAGCGGCGTCGTCCCTGCTTTGGAGGCTGGCAAGCTGCTTTCGGGCTTCGGAAGTGTAATCTACTCCGTCTGCTCCATATACTTCCTGCGCGATACGCTCTATGCGCTGTTCCAGAGGAAGGTTCCAGTCATAAAGCGGGCGGAAGAAGCTTTGTTCCTGACAAGCATCCATGACGGCATCAGCAAGTTCCAATGCACCATTTCCTCCCTGTTCCCAGTGGGATGAAAGGGCGACGCGTGCGCCGGCAGCTTCACACAGACTGCGGACAGCGGCTATTTCAGCCTTGCTGTCTCCGGTAAAGGCATTGATGCATACGACAGGGGAGACACCGGATTTTTTTACAGTTTCAATATGACGTAAAAGGTTACAGCAGCCGCGTTCTACAAATGCCACATTTTCCTTTTTATATTCCTCGGGAAGAGGGCGGCCGGGTACAGGAACGGGAGCTCCGCCGTGACTTTTTAAAGCGCGGATAGTGGCCACTACCACTGCGGCATCAGGTGCAAGCCCACTGTAATGGCATTTGAGATTCCAGAATTTTTCATAGCCTATATCCGCACCGAATCCTGATTCCGTTACCAGATATTCGGAAAGTTTCAGACCTATGCGATCAGCGATGACGGAACTTTGTCCAAGCGCGATATTGGCGAATGGCCCGGCATGAACAAGAACAGGCTGTCCTTCCAGGGTTTGGATCAGATTGGGCTTGAGGGCTTCCACCATCCAAGCCGTCATGGCGCCGTCCACACGCAAATCAGCAGTAGTGACGGGATTTCCGTCCCGGCTGTAGGCGACCACAATGCGTCCCATGCGCTCGCGCAGATCGGCCAGATCCTGGCTGTGGGCTCGGCGGTATCCTTGCTGGCG
>ERZ779866.1958-NODE-1958-length-19459-cov-3.051690_pt1 | contig 19459 bp, 16 predicted proteins | sample MGYA00511248_ERZ779866 | MGnify/ENA primary metagenome ERZ779866 (study PRJEB29588, sample SAMEA2155758) | human gut metagenome | biome: human gut; feature: human-associated habitat; material: faeces | place: Denmark | collected 2008/2010 ... | reverse complement strand
TCGGTGACAACATACCAAAGAAAAACAATCCGCGCTGCTGGGGCGTCAAATATAGGCTGCATGGATTGCACGGAGAAGAAGGCAAAGAAAGGGCGGAGACCTGCGAAGCAAATTCGACGGCTGGATTTTGGCTGGAAAAGACAAAAGCAAAGTGGTACATGGCGGTTATTGGTTTATTTGGTGTGTCGTCGGGTGACAGACAAAAGAGATAGCGCATGAGGACTTGCAAATCCTCATGCGTTTTACTATACTCAATACAGATCACATATCTTCTTCACCAGCCTCATGTGCGAACTGATCCAGTTTCAATTTTTCCTCCGCTTGGTTCAGTGCCCAAGGCGGCGTATTAGCCTATCTGGAGCTTTTCTAAAGCAGCTGCTATGGGAGGGTCACCTCCCGTGCAGCTTGGGGCTTGTTTTCTGGCTTCCTAGGCAGCGTGAACTCAAAGATTTGTTTCGTTTTGTTGCATTTTCATATCCAAATTTTCAGCAAAAATCTTGATGGTTTCTTTTTATATGTTCTCTTTTTACAATGAAGGTGCGATATATCATATATACATTTCCCAAGTGACATTATATAATGAAAGCAAATCTATTAGGTGGAGGGATCTTTTGTGAGGTTGTTTTATACGCCGCCACATGCCCGTGTAGGGGATGTCATTCCATTTTATGAAAAAGGTTTGTTTAAACCATTCTATTTGAAAAACTGGAATGCTTACTGGGCGGAGGACCGCACCGACGGTTGGCATATGATGACTACAACGGATCACCTGCATTATTGTGAGCAAGCCACCGGCATTAAAGGCGGAACAGGCTCTGTGATTAAGCATGATGGGGTTTATCATCTGTTTTATTGCGTGTTCACGCATAAACCGGAGCGGCAGTATATTTGCCATGCGGTGAGTGAGGACATGCAAACCTGGAAGCCGCTGCAAGAGGAGACATTTGCACCGGACGATTCCATTTATCAGCTGACCGACTGGCGAGATCCCTTCGTTTTCTATAATGAAGAAGAAAAGTGCTGGTGGATGCTGGTCTGCACTCAGGAAAAGGGTGTGACCGCACGTCAGGGTTGCGTGGGCCTATGCACGTCCGACGATTTGCATCACTGGACATGTCAGCAGCCGATTTACGCGCCCCATGCGTCCATGTCTGCCTACGAGTGCCCGGACATGTTTTTTATGAACGGCTGGTGGTATCTGGTGTTCTCTCAGTTTACTGACCGCTTTGCGACCTGCTACCGCATGAGCCGCTCACCGCGTGGCCCGTGGATTCGCCCGCAGGTGGATACCTTCGACGCGCGCGCATTCTATGCAGCCAAGACTGGCACGGATGGCGTCCATCGCTACCTGTATGGCTGGAACCCCAGCAAGACGCAGAATACCTGGGGATTCAATCCGGACCAGTACCCCGGCTACGATTACAACACCTGGGACTGGGGTGGCAGTATGATCGTCCACGAGCTGTGGCAGCGTGAGGATGGAACCCTGGCCGTAAAGCCGGTTCCTGCCCTGAGCCAGGCGCTTACGGTGCGCAATGACGTGCGATGGAAGCCAATGAACGGCAGTTGGCAGGTGTCCGAGGAGGGGCTTGCAGTACAGACGCCCGGTGTGTATGCGGAAATCCTGTCCAGGAACGAGGTACCGGAAACTGCGGAGCTGAAATTTACCTTCAGCTTTACCGAGGGTACGCAGCGTGTGGGCCTGGCGCTTCAGGTGGATGAGGATTTTGCTAACGGCTACTATTTCTATTTTGATCCCAAGCGCCAGCGCGTGGAGTTCAAGGGCCCGTTGCGCATGTTCGAGCAGGGAGGGTGGACCTTCCCATTTGATGTGGAGCTGGAACGCCCGTTGTCCCTGAAACCCAACCAGACCTATCAGGTGCGTCTGTTTGTAGATGAAACAGTGATGTGCTTGTATGTGAATGACGAGGTTGCGCTGACCACCCGCGGCTATGACCTGCACAATCGCAGCTTTGCTCTGGTGGTGGATGACGGCAGCGCGAAGTTTTCCCCTGTTCAGCTGACAACGCCGCCTGCGCAGAAAGGATAAGGAAAGATGGAGAAGCTGTTTTACCGGCCGGAGAAGGCTGTTTTGGGCGATATGATCCCTTTCTATGATCATGGCGAATTCAAGCCGTTTTATCTGCGTAACTACCGTTGCAACCGAGATGCGACGCATCGTGACGGTTGGGTTATGCTTACCACCAAGGATCATGTCCATTTCACCGAGCATGACACGCACATTGTTGGCGGCACGGGCTCTGTGCTGCTGGTGGATGGAATGTACCATATGTTCTACTGCACCTTCCAGCAGTCCCCTGACCGCAACTATATCGAACATGCGACCAGTCCGGACCTGGATCAGTGGACAACCATTGCTGAGGACCGTTTTTGCTCGGATGACAATATCTACGCTCCTGTGCACTGGCGCGATCCCTTTGTGTTTTGGGTGGAAGAAGAAAAGTGCTGGTGGATGATCCTGGCCGCTCAAAAGAAGGGATTGACGACCCGCCGCGGCTGCGTGGGCCTGTGCAAGTCCACCGACCTGCATCACTGGACCTACTGTGAGCCTCTCTATGCTCCCATGAATGCCCAGTGCGCCTTTGAGTGTCCCGACCTGTTCAAGATGGGGGACTGGTATTATCTGGCGTTCTCCTCCTATGCGGACCGTTTCCAGACGCTGTATCGCATGAGCCGTTCTTTGCAGGGGCCGTGGATTGCGCCGGAAATCGACACCTTTGATACCCGTGCGTTCTATGCGGCCAAGACGGGCACGGACGGTCACCGCCGCTTCGTGTATGGTTGGAATCCTACCCGTGAGCTGGATGACCATCACTTCGATCCCAGGGCTCCCCATAGCAAAGATTTTAACGGCTGGGACTGGGGCGGTAACCTGATCGTCCATGAGCTGTTCCAGCAGCCGGACGGTACGCTGCGCGTTGCGCCGTTGCCCGAGGTGCTGGGTGCTTTCTCAACCAAGGAGGAACTCAGCCTGACCCCTCTCACTGGGGACTGGAAGGTGACGGACAACAGCGCCCAGGTGGACTGCAAGTACAGCTACGGCAGCCTGCTGTTAAATACCATGAAGGGTACCAGCAGACTGTCTGTGGATGTGACGCTGGAGGAACCGACGGCGCAGCTGGGCGTCGCGCTGCATGTGAGCGAGCGCTTCGCGGAAGGCTACTACGCCATCTACGATCCCTTCCGCAGCCGCCTGGAGTACAAAACGCCTCTTCGCATGACGGAGCGTGGTGGACAGATTTTCCCCTATGAGGTGGAGCAGGAACGGCCTGTGCCGCGCACCCTGAGCAAGCGCTTCCATCTGGACGTCATCGCGGACGGTACGATTCTGGAGGTCTATCTGGATCATACCGTGGCGTTGGGAACCCGCATGCTGGATTTGACGGACGGTTGCTGGGGCCTGTTTGTGTCAGAGGGCCATGCCCGGTTCGACAACATCGAGCTGTATAGTCTATAAGCTACGTAAAACGTCAGTGCAAAAGAGGTCACACAGCAATTCGACTTTTTCAAGCAACGCCAACCTGTCCCAGAAAAGCTGGCTTATACGAAGGAAAGCCGGAAAACCTTGATTTTTCTGGCTCCCTTCAGAGCTGTTTATGCGCTTGACTTGTAAGCACACGCATTGGGTTTTCAGGAAAAGGACGTTGTACTGTATCGGGAGGCGCCTATGACCTATCAAGATTTGCTCAGGCATCTAACGGAGCTCTCTCTCCTAGCGGAACCCGCGCTGCCGGGAGAGCGTGGAGGCTGCATGTCGAGCTTTGACCGGGCATCGCAATACGATCCGCAGACGGATACCTATCTGGAATGGTCTGCGAACGACGATGGTTCAGGAGCTATCGAGCGCCTGGAAGATGGAAGCATTGTCGCCTTTGCCTGCGAAGGTCCCGGCGTCATTTGGCGCATCTGGAGCGCGCTGCCGCAGCAGGGGGCCATGCGTGTGTACCTGGACGATCAGGAGGAACCGGCCATTGACGTGCCGTTTATCGACTGGTTCGAAAAGCAGCCGGGGGACACGCCGCCGCTTAATTATGGCGAGCTGTCCCTCCGTCTGTCCCGGGGCCGTAACAGCTTTTTTCCCATTCCGTTCAAGCGCCGCTGCCGGGTGGTTCTATCTCCTGGCTGGGGCGAGTATTACCACTTTACCTATACACGCTTTCCAGAGGGGACGGAGATGCCGGACTGGTCGGAATGTGTGAGCAGGGAAGGCTTGATTGCACTGGCAGAAACCGATCATCGGCTGTACGATCGCGGAGAAGCCGAATACGAAAATGTCACGCGCACCCTGACACGCTTAATGCCGGGGGAGGAAAAGACCGTGTTTACCCGCAGCGACAGCGGAGCGATCTGCGAAATGACCCTCTATCCCGAAGGCGTTACCGGCGATGCGTTCCTATTGCGGCGTTTGATCCTGAAGATGTATTGGGATGGGCGAAAGCTGCCGGCGGTGGAGGCACCCTTAGGGGATTTTTTCGGCGGTGCGCCCGGATATGCACATTACCGCTGCCTGCCCATGGCCATGGAACGCACGGCCTTTACCTGCCGGTTCTACATGCCTTATGCTGAAGGCTGCCGGGTGACGGTGACAAACCTGGATGTGGCGACGCATGATTTCCGCATGGCCTTTGCCACACGGCCGCTGGAATCTAAGGCAGCCGCGGGCATGCTCCGCTTTCATGCCAAGTGGCATCGGGGAGACTGGCAGGGCCTGAATGCTGCGCGCTTTGCGCCGGGAGGCGACCGCTGGCCGGATTGGCCGCTGCTGGTGGTTCGCGGCGCAGCAGGACGTTTCTGTGGCGTACATATGCATATTTTCAACCAATGGCCTACTCCGAAAAAACCTGCCGAAAGCTGGTGGTATGGCAAGTGGGATAAAAAGAGCGTGGACTGGTGGTGGGGCGAAGGAGATGAAAAATTCTTTGTGGACGGAGAACGCTTCCCTTCCACCTTTGGCACCGGCAGCGAGGATTATATCGGCTATGCCTGGGCGGCGGAACCGCCTTTCGCGCGGTTTGACAGCGCCTATGCCTGTATGAATGCCATGCCGCTGGACGGTAACGGCCATACCAGCGTCAGCCGTTTTCAGATAGCGGATAATGTTCCGTTCCAGCGGGAGTTCTGCGGCTTTATTGAAAAGTACAAGCAAGATCAATGGGGCGAAGGCGCATATTGTCTCTATGCGGTTACCCCCTACTGGTATCAACAAGCTGGCACGGATGACGGGTATCCCGCCATCGATCAGGCGTCGTTAATGTTAGGCTGCGACAGCTGAGCGTTCGCGTATTTCTGAAGCAAGGGGGAAAAGATCATGAAGCAGGAACGGGATAAACCGTTGTTGTACTGGATGCTGATCCGGGCATTCATGCCCTCGGTGCTCCTGCTGCTGTTCTTCTTGATCTTTTTCCTGGTTGTGCTGAATTTTGCCAGCCGTCACAACCAGGAACTCCGCCTGGGAAATCAGCAGGCCAAGCTGGAGCTGGCCATGCAGAACCTGGATGGGTTTCTTCAGCGGATTTATCTTAAGGAGCTGGAAATCGTCAATTCTTCCACCTGTAAGCAGTATATCTACATGTATGATGACCTCACGTGGTATGATCGCTACAGCATGCAGAAGAAGCTGTACCAGGCGGCCTATGAGCTTCGTGAAAGTCATCATTATATCACGGATGCATATCTGTATATTCCCGAATTGGACAAAACCATTTCTGACAAGCGGATCAATATCCTTACGCCGGAGTGGCTGAGACAGTTTGTTGCCGGACAAGACGTGTGGACATCCCAAATACGGAAATTACCCGATCGACTGGTGATCGGGGTATTTTCGTCGGATGGTGGAATTTTTATGGGCGCGGTACTGGATGAAGCGGATATCAACGATGTTTTCCGTCAGGTGCTGGACGATGAAAAGGCGGATATCCAGCTGATATGGAATCCTGGAGAGACGACAGAAAACTCCGAGGCAGATCTTTCCATCAGCTCCCAAACGTTCCCGCTGCAGTTGAATTATTTTGACGTGAAAAGCACTCAGGACCAGTTTGTGCAGACAGTGACCCGCCTGAGCATGATTTTTGTGATTTGCGGCGTGTTGAACCTGATTGTTTTCATCGTCATCTGGTATGTGAAAACCTATCGACCGCTGCATTTGTTGCTGATTGACGCTTTCAGTCACACCGAATCGGGGGATTTACACTATCGCATTACCACCACCCCGGATTCACCGTTTGCTTCCATTTACGCCAGCTACAACCACATGATGGAAAAAATGGAAGCCTATGTGGAAAATGATTTGAAACGGCAGGTGCTGGTCAACCGAGCCAACCTCAAGCAGCTCCAGGCGCAGATCAGCCCGCACTTTATCTACAATAGCTACTATGTGCTATATCGCTTGATTAAAAAAGGAGACCGGGACATCAGCATCCAGCTGGCGGAAAACCTTGGGCAGTTCTTTCAATATATAACGCGTAACGCGGAGGACGAGAAGCGTCTGTGCGACGAGGTGGAGCACGCCCGGTCCTATGCGTCCATTCAGAAGATCCGTTTCCGGGATATGCTGGATGTGGAAATTGACCCGGCTCCCGAGGAGATTGCCAACGTCTATGTGCCGCGATTGATTCTTCAGCCGGTGCTGGAGAATGCGTTCAAATACGCCTATGAAACCGTTTGCGAATCCATGCGGTTGTATCTGCATTTTGAGGTACAGTCTCCCTACCAGTTTCAGATCCTGGTAGAAAACAGCGGCAATGTCAGCGATGACACCGTGAAGATGATTCGTGAAAAACTGGCCAATACAGACCCGCGCATGGAAACCACGGCACTGGTGAATATCCACCGGCGGTTGAAAATTTACTTTCAACAGTCCAGCGGTTTGGAAGTGGAACGTTCCAGTCTGGGCGGATTGCTCATCCGGATGAAGATACAGAGGTAGAGAGGAGGAGGAACTTGATGGGCGAGTGCAGTCAGGATGCCATCCGTATCATGGTGGTGGATGACGAGCCGATTATTGCGGATGAGCTAAGCGAGCTGCTGAAGAATCATCTTCAGGATTACGGGAACATCACCGTGCGCACGGCTTACAATGCGGCTACTGTGCTGAAGCTGATCGCCCAGCATTCCTGCGACATTCTCATCAGTGATATTCAAATGCCGGGCAAATCAGGACTGGAGCTGGCAAAAGAGGTCCGGGAGATTGTTCCGGACGTCAATATTCTTTTTCTGACGGGTTTCAATAATTTTGCCTATGCCTATGAAGCCTTCCGGCAAAATGCCGTGCATTACCTGCTGAAAACCGAAGGGGACGAGGCCATCCTACAGGCTGTGCGGGAAACCGTGGACAAGTTGCGGGTAAACCGCAATGTTTCCCGCCGGATTCAGGAAGCGGAGCAGCGCTATATGCAAATGGTTCCTGCCTATCGCAAAGTCCTGTTTACCATGCTGCTACAGGGCGTAGCGATGGAGCAGAACGACGAGGAGCTGGAAAAACTTTTTCCAGGGGAATGCTACCTGGTTCTTGCGAGAATGGATGCAGTGACCAAACGGGATATGCGCATCAAGCTGGTTGCGCAGACGTCCATGCAGCAAATCGTTGAGGACGCGATGGGAGAGCGCTTGCTGTGGGCGGAAACTGCGCATCTGGAAACTGAACTGGTGTGGGGATTTGCATTGAAACAGACCGTGTCCAGCGCGGATGTACTGTTTCCGTTGATTCGCAAGGCGCGTAAAATGCTGGAGGAACAGTGTGAGGCGCGGATGTTCTTTATGGTGGCGGACGCTCCGGCCACGGTACAAACCCTGGCCGACAAGTATACCGAGGTCCATAACGCGCTGATGTATGACATCGCCCGGGGAGAGGCCGGCACAGCGATCCGTCATACGGTGAAAACGCAGGATCAAATGGATGACGAGGCGCAACACAACTATGCTTTGCAGCATCGCCAGCTGGAGTTGTGCGAAAGCGATCTGCGCAATAATGCGCTGGATATGCTGCAAAAGCACATCAAGCCCCTACTGGACGTGCTGCGCAGCGAGCAGATCCCCGTCAGTGCCTTTGCACTGGAATATGATGCCCGGCTGACAGCCATGCTGCTCAATTATGTCAATCAGAATGGGCTGTCTTCGCTGTTGCAGATTTCCGGCTTTTTTGCCAAAACGGATCTGTCCTCCCGGGCAGACGCTATGGAGCGACTGATCGGGCTGATGCTGGAAGGCGCGCAAAAGCGTATCGACGCCACCATCAAATCCATTACCCATGTGGTGATTGATTATATTAATGAGCACATTAGTCAGGACATTGGCATTACTGATCTGTCCCGGGTTACCGGGTACAGCACGGGCTATCTTTCCCGGGTGTTCCGCCAGGAGGAAGGCGTCAGCATCCACGAATATATGACCACCATGCGCATGAACCTGGCCCGGGAGCTTTTGATCAACACCAACATGCGGGTGTATGAGATAGCCGCGCACTGCGGCTATGATAACGCCGCTTATTTCATCAAGGTATTTAAAGGCAATACGGGGTGTACCCCGCAGGAATTCAAACAGAACAACCAACGCTGAACGGTGCTCTTTTTGCATGCGGTGGCCAATCGTTGGCACATCTTCATATTTTTTACAGGAAATGCAACATGACAATACTGATTCAGATTTTTACTATAAATGTCACAAATTTATGATTTATTTTTATACCTGTGGACACCTATAATGAGGATAAAGAAAGGGGAGAATAGAATGCAGAAGACAATTAAGGAGAAAAAACGCTATTCCTTCAGAAAGCGTTGGAACAAAGAATGGCCATTTCACCTCATGTTGTTGCCTGCAATCATTCTGGTGTTTATCTTCAAATACATTCCAATGGCGGGGTTGAGCATAGCCTTTGAGAACTATTCTCCGCTGTTTGGCATGTTCGACCAGGAGTGGGTTGGCCTGGAAAATTTCATTTACGTGTTTTCCCTGCCAAACTTCGGTAAAGTCATTTACAACACACTGTTCATCGCACTGATGAAGATTGTAGCGGGCATTGTAATCCCTGTCATTTTTGCCCTGCTGCTCAATGAAATGCGGAATGTCGTCTACAAGCGGACGCTGCAGACGCTGGTATACCTGCCGTACTTCATTTCCTGGGTTGCACTGGCCGGTATCTTCCTGGACGTGCTGAGCATGGACGGCGTGGTGAATCAGCTGATTACAGCCCTGGGGCTTGAACCGGTCTACTTCCTGGGCGACGAAAGAATCTTCCCCTATACGATGGTTGTGACTGACGTATGGAAGAACTTTGGATGGAATGCCATTGTGTATCTGGCCGCCATTACCAGCGTAGATCCCTCTCTGTTTGAGGCTGCGTACCTGGATGGCGCGGGACGCTTCCGCCAGGTGCTTCACGTGACGCTTCCCACAATCATGCCCATTATTATGCTGACGACGATCCTGTCCATTGGCAACGTGCTTCGCGCTGGTTTTGATCAGATCTTCAATCTGTATTCTCCTCTGGTCTACTCCACGGGCGATATCATTGATACCTTCGTGTACCGCTTGGGTATTCTGAGCGCACAGTTTGGCCCTGCCACGGCTGTAGGCTTATTCCAGTCACTGGTATCCTTTGTGCTGATCGTAACCGGCTACTGGTTGGCTGACCGCTTTGCTGGCTACCGCGTGTTCTGAGAAAGGAGGAAAAGCCTACTATGAAGAAGACAAGGCCGCAACAGGTTTTCACAGTATTCAATTACATTTTCCTCACGATGCTGGGCGTGCTGTGCGTGCTCCCGCTGCTCAACATCATTGCGCTGTCCTTCTCCTCGCGCAATATGGTAAACGCGCGCATGGTAACGTTCTGGCCCAAGCAGTTTACCGTGAGCTCCTACGCCTATATGCTGGAAAAAAGCGGCTTGGTGCCGGCTGTCCTGATTACGCTTAAACGCGTGGTGCTGGGCTTGGTGGTGAATATGCTGATGACCATCGTCGTGGCATATCCCCTGTCCAAGACAAAGGAAGCCTTTCGCAGCAGAAAGTACTACGTTGGCTTCTTCCTCTTCACCATGATCTTCAACGGCGGTCTGATCCCTACCTACCTGGTAGTGAAGGAACTGCGGATGTTGGACACCATCTGGGTGTTGATCCTGCCTAACGCCGTGACCATGTATTACGTGCTGCTGATGCTCAACTTCTTCAGAGGTTTGCCGTCCAGCATTGAGGAGGCGGCCATCGTGGATGGATGCAACCAGTGGCAGACCATGGTGAAAATTTATCTGCCGCTTTCCCTGCCCTCCTTGGCAACCATCGCTCTGTTTATTGTGGTGGGGCACTGGAACGAGTGGTTTGACGGTATGATCTACAACAACAAGTCCACCAACTATCCGTTGATGACGTTCCTGCAATACCAGATCATCAACTTCAAGACTTCAGACCTGCGTCCCGAGCAGATTGCTGCCAACCCATCATTGGCGGACCTGGATGGCCGTGCGATCAAGTCAGCAGGTATCGTGCTGTGTACGCTGCCGATCCTGTGCCTGTATCCGTTCCTGCAACGGTACTTCGTTACAGGTATTGTCGTAGGCAGTGTGAAAGGGTGACCATACGCAAGGGGTTGCGTATCAAATAAAACGTATAGGAGGAGAATCCATGAAAAAGCTTCGTAACGTATTGATTCTTGCTTTGGCCTTTGCACTGGTTTGCACCAGCATGGCCTTTGCTGAGGATCTCAGCACCTGGGCGATGGAAACCCCTGTGACGGTAACCGTCATGAAGAACCAGAACCCTGCAACCGTTTCCTACGCCAATGGCGAGGATGCCACCAACAACATTTACTACAATGCCTACCGCGATGAGTTGGGCATCACCATGGACTTCCAGATCTACGCTTCCGGCGATGAATATTCCCAGAAGCTGACCATGGCCATTGCTTCCAACGACCTGCCTGATCTGCTGTACCTGCCCATGGATCAGTATGTGCAGCTGGCCCGTGCCGGCAAGCTGTGGGATATGGGTCCGGTGCTGGAGGAATATGCGTCCGACCTGACCAAACAGTGCATGAACTCCGACGGCGGCACCTTGCTGGAAGCTGCCAAGGTAGACGGCACGCTGTACTGCATCCCCGTGGGTAACGCGCAGCGGATTCCCAGCCAGTACCTGTGGATTCGCAAGGATTGGCTGACCAAGCTTGGTCTTGAAACCCCCAAGACCTTTGATGACGTGGTTGCCATTGCCCGTGAATTCAAGAACAATGACCCAGATGGCAACGGTGAAAACGATACCTGGGGCCTGGGCCTGTGCAACGAAATGTCCGATTACAGCGGTTTCGGCACGGCTGAGGGCGTTTTGAATGCCTTTGGCGGCTCCCTGCTGCAGCAGATTTGGGTTGCGGATGAAAATGGCAATCTGGTTTACATGCCCACCTCTCAAGGCACCCGCGATGGTCTGGAGGCTCTGGCTTCCATGTTCCAGGAAGGCCTGATCAATGAGGAATTTGGCGTGACCGATTCCGACGGCGTCGGCGAGGCTGTGGCGGCGGGCAAGTGCGGCCTGTTCTACGGCGGCGACGGTATCTCCTGGAGCTATGGCCGTGACGCCATTGCCAACAACCCTGACTGTGGCTGGATATGCCTCAACGCGCCCGCTAAGGACGGCGGTATGGCAACTGCCTACTCCTTCATTCAGTTGGAGTATGTGTACGCGGTGAACACGAATTTTGAACATCCCGAAGCGCTGGTGAAGCTGATCAACTTTAACAACGACCGCATCAACAGCCCGGACGCCACCCTGGATTCGCTGGCGGTTTGGGGCGTGAATCCCGAAACCGGCATCAATCAGTGCGACTACACCTATGCGCTGGTCGATCCCTACCAGAACAAAGCCATCGGCTATAACACTACCATTGCGCAGGTGTTCGCTGGTGAGCTGCAGCCCGAAGACCTGATGCCTGAAGCCTACCGTTACTACGAGGGCATCAAGCGTTATGTGGACGAGGGCTGGGACGAGACCGGCAGCGCCAACCCGGAAGACCTGACCGCTTTCCAGTATGCCATGTGCTGGGGTCCCGAATTCGGTTCCTGGACCCGTTATCAGGAACAAAACGACGAGAACAAGATTGTGACCAGCGCACAGTATGGCGCGCCTACGGAAACGATGGTAAAGCGTTGGTCCACGCTGAAGGATATGCAGGATGAAACCTTCACCAAGATCATCGCCGGCAGCGAGAGCATCGAGGCTTTCGACTCCTTCGTTGAGCAGTGGAAGTCCCTGGGCGGCGACACCATCGCGCAGGAATTGAAGGACAAAATGGCCCAGTAAGCCATTATCCCGTGACTGGTGTGGGGATGGTGCATTCCTTTGGGATGCACCATCCTTTCATACATAGGACCTGAAAAAACGGACAGAGTGGCTACCACGTGCACCGTCGGTGATTTCTGCCTGATTGGAGAGAAGTACAACCATGAGTGAAAAGTTGCAAAAAGCACGAGAGTACGAGACCCGTGAAGCACAATTGATTCATGAGGATGATCGCCCCTGCTTTCACTTTACCCCGCGGATTGGCTGGATGAATGACCCCAACGGTTTTTCCTTTTACAAGGGACAATACCACCTGTTCTACCAGTATTACCCTTATGATACCAAGTGGAACGCCATGCACTGGGGCCATGCGGTGAGTGATGATCTGTTGCACTGGACCTACCTGCCCTGTGCTCTGGCGCCCGATCAGGTGTACGATGGCTTTGGCTGCTTCTCCGGCAGCGCCATAGAGCTGAAGGACGGCCGGCATTTGCTGCTGTACACAGGTGTGGAGGAACGTACTCATGCAAACGGTATCCGGGAGGAATTGCAGACCCAATGCATTGCCATCGGCGATGGCGTGAACTATGAAAAACTGCCTCAGAATCCCGTAGTGGATGGCAGCACCCTACCCGAGGGCAGCAACCCCCATGACTTCCGCGACCCCAAAATTTGGCGGGAAGAGGATGGAAGTTACGCCTTTGTGGTGGGCAGCCGTCATGCGGATGGCAGCGGACAGCTGCTGGTGTACCGCTCTCCGGATGCCATGAGCTGGAAGTTGGATACCGTGCTGGATCGGTGTCACAATGCATATGGCACCATGTGGGAGTGCCCAGATACCTTCCGGCTGGACGGTAAGGACGTAATCCTTACCAGTCCTATGGAGATGGATGCCGAGGGATTGGAATTCCATAATGGTCATGGTACGCTGTGTATCATCGGCCACTATCATCCCGAAACGAAGCGCATGGAGCGGGAATTTGTGCAGGCGGTGGAGTACGGCCTGGATTTCTATGCTATGCAAACCATGCAGGCGCCCGACGGACGCCGCATCATGATTGCCTGGCTGCAGAACTGGGGAAATAATACGCAGCCGCCCGCGAGCCAGCGCTGGCAAGGTCAAATGACCCTGCCACGGGAGCTGTCCATCCGAAACGGCAAACTTATTCAGGTACCCATACGGGAACTGGAGGCGCTGCGTAGGGATCGTGTGACACAGCAGAGAGTCATCAGCGGGGAAACTGCGCTGCCAGGAGTGCAGGGACGGGTCATTGACCTGATGGTGCAGGTTCGACCTGTTCAGGAGGGATCGTATCAACGTTTCTTCATGAAGGTTTGCAAGGACGAACGGCATTATACCGAAATTACCTATGATCCGCTGACCAATGTACTGAGCCTGGATCGTACGCATTCCGGGTGCCGCCGGGATATTGTTCATGAGCGGAAGTGCTTGGTGCGCGACCGGCAGGGTGAGCTAAAGCTACGCGTTGTACTGGACCGCTTCAGCGTGGAAGTTTTCGTCAACGACGGCGAACAGGCACTTACGGCCGCCATTGATACTTCGCAGGCCGCCCAGGACATTACCTTTGCATGCTTGGGACAGGCCCAGGTAGACGTGGAAAAGTATGATCTGGTAATGTTGGAAAAGGAGAAGTTCCATGATTGATGTAACGGCTATGGGTGAGCTGTTGATTGATTTTGCTACGAAAAGCACTGACGGGGCCGGCTATCCCACCCTGGCCGGCAACCCCGGCGGAGCTCCTGGTAACCTGCTGGCTGCACTGAATGCCTACGGTTGCAAAACAGCATTCCTGGGCAAGGTGGGGGAAGATGTGTTTGGCCGCCTGCTCCTGAAAACCCTGGAAACGGCGGGTATCAGCACGCAGGGTATCGTAGTGGATCCGGAGGTGTTTACCACCTTGGCATTTGTCACCCTGGATGCCGCCGGTAACCGTTCCTTCAGTTTTGCGCGAAAGCCCGGCGCCGATACACGCCTGCGATTTGAGGAGCTGGATCTGTCACTGATAGATGACTGCCGGGATTTCCACTTTGGTACCCTCAGCCTTACGGATGAACCCGTGAAAACTGCGACGGAAAAAGCCGTGGCCTACGCAAAAGAAAAGGGAAAGATCATTTCCTTTGATCCAAACCTGCGCAAACCTCTGTGGAGAAGCCTCGAGGATGCCAGACAGGCGATGCTCTGGGGCTTGTCTCAAGCGGATATCGTCAAAATCAGCGATGAGGAAGTACTGTTCCTGTGGCATTGTGAACCCCAGGAGGCCTTAGCCATCCTGCATGAACAGTATGGTGTTAAGCTGGCTTTTGTAACGCTGGGGCCCAATGGCTGCCTGTACAGCGGCAATGGTTACACCGGGCAAGCACGCTGTCCCAAGGTACATCCGGTGGATACTACCGGCGCGGGAGATATTTTCGGCGGAAGTGTGCTTGCTAGGCTTTTGCAGCTGAATAAACCCTTGTCAGCTATGGACGATGCTGACTTGCGTCAGGCGACCCGCTTCGCTTGCTGTGCCGCCAGCCTGTCTACGGAGTGCTTCGGTGGCATTTCCAGCGTGGTGCCCCTGGCGGATGTGCTACGCTGCCTGGCGGATGAATCTGTGTAAGGCCCACAGGTAGAGAGAAAACACATGAAGGCGAATTATCACACGCACACGGTGCGCTGCAAGCATGCGAGGGGTGAGGATAAAGCGTATGTGGAGGCGGCGCTGAGGGCTGGCTTTGATTTGCTGGGCTTTTCGGATCATGCGCCGTGGCCGTTTGCCAGGGGTTATGTGAGCGGCATTCGCATGGATCTGCAGCAACTGGGCGGCTATGTGCAATCCATCCGGCGGCTGCGGGATCAATATGCGGGTCAGATCAACATTCTCCTGGGCTTGGAGTGCGAGTATTTTCCTCGCTATCACGATCATGTGCGGTGGCTGCGGGATCAGGGACTGGACTATCTGATCCTGGGCCAGCACAGCGCGGATAGCGAGGAGGACACTCCCTATACCAACCAGGTCTCCCGCACATCGGAGGGCGTCCTCCACTATGCCGAAACCACGGTGAAAGGTATTCAGACAGGACTCTATGACTGCTTAGCGCATCCGGATATGATGATGAGCCGAAGAAATCCCGATGAGTTTGATGCAGCCTGCATGGAAGCCGCGGACATGATCTGCCAGGCGGCCAAAGAGATGCGTCTGCCCATAGAGTACAATCTTCTGGGGCTGGATTGTCAGCTTAGGGGGCAAGACCGGGGTTATCCTTGCGCCCCCTTCTGGCAGTATATCCGAAAGTGGGATAATGAAGTGATTCTCGGCCTGGATGCGCACCAGCCATCCATGCTGACCGATTTGCCCCTATGGAAGCAAGGTGGAGCGAACGTGGAGAGCATGGGCTATCGCCTACTGGATCACCTGCCGCTGTGCATCTAGCCCATGTCTCCATAACCATGGATGAAATGGAGGAAATACACGTGGCACAAGTACATTGCAACTTTTATTCCTATTCTTTGAAGTATCCTGTGGATATCGAGGTCATTCTCCCATCCTTCACTTCATGCAATCTGGATCAGAAGCACACCCATGTGCTGCCGGCGAAGTTTCCAGTGCTCTATATGCTGCATGGATATGGTAACGACTACCAGGTGTGGCATCGCTACACGAGCATTGGACGCTATGCGGAGGAATGCCGGATCGCCGTGGTCACCTTTTCCTGCCACAACAAGGCATATCTGAATGCTCCGTTGGGGGAGAACTTCTATGATTTCCTGAACGAGGAGTTGCCGGAGTTTGTAGAACAGTATTTCCCAATTTCAACCAAGCCGGAGGAACGCTACATTGCTGGTTTATCCATGGGCGGTTATGGCGCGCTGCTGCACGGCCTGAAAAATCCGCAGCGTTACAGCGCCATCGGTGCGTTCTCGCCTGGAATCCCCGATGGCAAGGAAGACCGCCCCGATCGAATCATGCGCATCGACCTATATGAAGTGACGGAGGCTGCCTTGGGCTCCCAGGAGAAACTGCCAGACTTGTTTATGTGCATTGGTGACAAGGATTTCCTGTATGAGCGAGTGACCCGATATCACGAAACGTTCCAGCCCAAATGGCATGGCTCCCGTTTCCGCTATGATGATTTGCCCGGATATGAGCACGAGTTTGCGCTGTGGGACAGGGAAGTACTCGCTTTCCTGGAATGGATCAACCGGAACGATGTGTACAACCAGATGGGCAAGAACAAGGTTTGACGCCTTGATCTTGTGCTGTGGAAAACCCGACGGTGAGGCACCAGCACAATGCGGCTAAGGCAAAATACAGCCATTGCTGCGATTCCAACAGTTTTGCAAAGAAGATTTGACGTGTTCGGCCGTATTGCTCCCACAAATCAAGGTAACACTGCATAACTGCATCAGGAAGAGATAGGTTACCCATACAAAAACTGAAAAATTCTTCTCTCCTTCATTCGCAACAACGAACTGAACCAAGTTGCTAGGCAGCGCATGTTTGCCAAAAGCAGATTTGACAACGTGAATATGATATTCAATGGAACGTGGGTCCAGGCAGAATGTTGGATGAGTCTTGTAGCAAACCTCGCAGGCTGCGTTATCAAGGGAACCCACTTGCTTGGACATGAAGCATAGGAGGCTGGCCATCTTTATGTGTTCATATCATTTGCGCCATCCGTAATGGCAGCCTCTGTCTGAACGCACAGGCGAATGACAGCCATTCGATGTATTAGCATTTACTGCATCCAACATGGTGTTGATCAAATCGGAACTGGCGTGGTAGCCAAGGGCCCAATCTACAATCATTCCATCAAAGCAATTGGTGATTGCGGTATGAAGGATCTTGTCCTCCAGAAAGGCGAACTCCGTAATTTGTGTCAGTAACTGCATCTTCTCAGGCTGTGACATTGGCTCATCCCGAGACAACGGTATTTTTAGTATGTTTTTGGCTATGAGAACAACCATCCCAGACTTTTGATTTTTTCTTCGCCATGCATATATACTCATGCGGCTGTACCCGAGGGCCTTTAATACGTATTCCCCATATTCTTTCCAGTGCAAAGTAATGGCTAAGCACCTCATATTTACATCTTGCTGATGATGCATTGAATAATTCTGTGTATTGCATGTATGATCCGTTTTTTAGAGACTTCTGCTGAATGTTTAAGCCTATTCGATAGTTCGGATTTCTTGCGACCACATCAATGGTAAAAGATGGACTTGCTTGGGCAGTCCAACTGTTGGATTACCTCATGCACAGACCTCGACCGTTCATACTCCTTCAAAGCCTGATCTTATTGCCCTTTCGTGTACATAAAATGGCCTTCTTCTGCAGTCCAACTTTTCATCCGTACCCTCGTCTCAAATTCTAAGAAACTCGACCGCCACAAATGGCGACCTTTTCGGCTTTTTTTCTTTCACCTATTGCAAGAAGCCACTTCACTACGCAGTAAAGTGGCTTCCTTGATAACCTGAACAGCGTGACCCATGCGGTCACATCGTTGACATTCGGGCGCCGATTTGGCGGCAACTGACTGCTTTGTAGTTTTTTTGTATCCTGGTGGCGGGAAGACTTGACGGTTAGAAGCAGGTGAAAGCGCCGTCGATTAAAAAGTCGCTGCCGGTAGTAAAGAGACTGGCATCGCCGGCCAGGTATACAGCGATGGCCTGGAGCTCTCCAGGCTTGCCCAACTGATGCAGAGGCACCATGGCATCTCATTGACTGATCAATGGCTTCAAACTTTCTGACTGCAAGGTGAGCTCCATGCCAATATAGCCGGGACTGATGCTATTTACACGCACACCATAGGGAGCCCATTCAATAGCCAATGATTTGGTTAGCTGGATGACGCCTGCCTTAGAGGCATTGTAACTGCACTGTGGCTGTGGCACATTGACAATATGCGCTGACATGGAGGCTGTATTTACAACGGCCCCCTTTCGCTGACGTATTATATGGCGACCGGCGGCACGTGCGGTGAGAAAGACACCCGTGAGATTAATATCGATGACCCTTTGCCATTGTGCAAGGGTCATCTCCGCCGCAGATAAATTCTGACAAATGCCCGCGTTGCAGAAGGCACAGTCGAGCCCGCCCAGATTCTGAATGAGTTGCTGTACGGCAGTATCCACCTGCATTTCATCTGTGACATCTACGTCATAGGCGAGCACAGTACGACCAGTGGCATGGGCGATGTCCGCTGCTGTTTGCCGGGCAATTGCAATGTCCACATCCAAGAGGGCTACGTCGCTTCCGGCTTCGGCCAGGGCTGTGGCAATCGCCTTGCCAATCACACAGGCTCCGCCTGTTACAAAGCTCTTTTTGCCGTCCAGACGCATTCTTGCCATGATATCCATATAGCAGTCCCTCTTTGACTTTAAACTTTGCTTTTCGGTTGAATGGGGAAATATACCGTGTAGGGCTGGTTTCCAATCTGGTACAGGGGAATAAAATTGATATTCACAGGCTGATCGGTTGTCTTCCAATACCCTGTCCACTCCTGCCAGCGGCGCTCATAACGGGGAACAAGCAGTGAAACGGGATTTTCGCAATCCCCATAGAGAGTGCGCTCTTCCTGGCATAGACCTGCAAGCACTACGGGACCATCCAGAAAGGCCACAGTATCGGGTGCATCCGGCAGGGCATGACAAGAAATGGACTTTGGAAAAGCGACGGACAGCTGATCGTCATGCCAGCACCGGCGCAGTAGCAGGTAGCCATCTTCTTGACAGGTGGGAACGATTCCATGGTGATCCATCACCACAGGCTCACCCTGAATCCACCAGGGGATGCGAATACGCAGGGTAAACGTGGCTGGCTGCGTGCAACGGAGCTGCAACAGCAGACGCACCTGTGCAGGCCGGGTAGGCATTTCCCGCTGAATGGGTTGTATGCGGATATTCTCCCCGGTGAAGGAATCCAAATCCATCCGGAGGCTTATGTCGTTCCCTTCTGCGGTATAGCAGACTTCTGCCGGCTGATACTGGCAGATAGCCAGCCCGTCGCAGGTTCGGTAGAAAATGCCCTCATGCAAAGAAGCATTGGCCTGCACCAGCGTTCCGTGACAGCACCAGAAGTGATGCGTTCGGCTACCCCAATGCTTCCGGGAACCAGCGCCCAGTCCCTGATAGTAGGCGACCAGCCCACTGTCCCGATGGGTGGAGTCGCAGAAGATA
>ERZ779866.1955-NODE-1955-length-19480-cov-7.345122_pt1 | contig 19480 bp, 20 predicted proteins | sample MGYA00511248_ERZ779866 | MGnify/ENA primary metagenome ERZ779866 (study PRJEB29588, sample SAMEA2155758) | human gut metagenome | biome: human gut; feature: human-associated habitat; material: faeces | place: Denmark | collected 2008/2010 ... | reverse complement strand
CGGCTACCACTACGTTGAGGACCATGGGCATGAACGAGATCTCCTCGAGATAACGTTCGATGAGCTCGCGCTGTTTGACGAGGTAGTTATAGGCAAATCGGCTGGGGACCTGGATGGTCAGGGATTCGTCGTCAAATCCCGTTGCCCCGCACTGCTCGAGCATGTTGATAAGGCGCGTTTCGCGGCCATCGCGGCGGCAAAACGCTATGACGTCGTCCAAGAGGATGCGCGCTTCGTTATCCATGTCTCACGATTCCTTCTCGTGTCGCGGTTGCTCGCGGTTGAATCCTGCGGTGTGCATTGGGCGCTACTGCGCCCCCGTGCTCTGCTCGACCCAGGCCTTACCCATGTCGGTGAGCACATACTTCTGACGGGGCTTATGCACGAGGCCCGTGCTCGCCAACGCATCGAGCTCGCGTGACCATGTGGCGTCCGAGCGCCCGAGCGCGCGCGTGAGGTCGGTTGGTCCGCCCTTGCCGTTCTGGTAGATGAACAGCAGTGCCGCCGCGCCGCGCTCGCTTACGTATGGACCCTGCTGCGCGGGTGCGGCTGCAATCTGCGTGTATCCCTGGCCTGCAGCGCCTGCCTGTGGGAACCCGGGCTGGGGGTAACCCTGGTGTTGTTGAAAACCTTGCATGGGATATCCCTGCTGGTATCCGGGGTAGTAGGCGGGTTGCTGCGGGAATGCGCCTGGCACCCCGGGCATTTGGCCGTAGCCTGGCATAGCCCCGGGATAACCAGGTGCTGCCTGGGTTTGTGGGGGATACGGGGCCTGGGTCTCGACGGGCTGGTTCTCGGATGCGGAGGGCTGCGGATTTTGCATCATCGCGCCCGGGAATTGCGCACCGGGCACCACTCCTGCCGGAACCTGAGTTCCGGGAAAACCGCCGGGTTGGGCCTGGCTTGCGCCCTGCATCTGGCCGGCCATCATGCCGTAAGACATCCGCCCTGGGTACGCTCCGGCTCCGTAGGGTTGTTGCGGATATCCGGTTTGAGCCGGGTAGGTTCCAGCCTGATACGCCCCCGCGCCCCAGGGATCCGTTGGGCTTTGCATGGCCGCCGCTGTGGGTTCCGCCTCGTGCGCGCAGCCGCTGCGTACGGCCGCTCCACGTGAAACAGCGTGCTCGAGTTCGGCTGCGCGTTTGGGGTCGACGCTTACGGTCACGACTGTCCCGGCGCCCAGGTTGTCCTCCACGGCTATCGCGCCGCCGGCGTTTTCAACATACTGCTGGACCATGGGCAAGCCCGCGCCCGTGCCTCGGATATAGCGCTTCTTCTCTCGGTCGGCGCTTGTGACGCCGAACTCGAATGCGCGCTCTTTATCTCCGATGCCCGGTCCCTGATCGGCAAAGCGGATGGTGTTGCCGTTATCCAGGATGGAGATGACGGGTTCTGAGAACTGTGCGTGGATGAAGTTCTCCACGAGCTCTCGAATGATCATGAGTGAAAGTTTTCCACCCTGCTCTTTCATGGTGCGGTAAACCGTGTTGGTAACGTCTTCGAGGTAGGTTCTCACGTCGCTTTGTTCGACCACGATTACGCGCGGGGTGGACAACATGTCGTCGTACACGGATATGCGGATGGTGTAAGAGACCTGGTTGGGCGTGTTTTCCACCGCATCGGCCGCAGTCGCGGCCGCGGATCCCCCAACGAGGTGCGTGTTGTCGGGGGCGGGGTCCCCGGAATCCACAAAGGGATAGAAATCTTCTGACATGCTGCATTCTTTCCACGATTGTCGTGAGCCTAGGATACCAGCTCACAGCCCGCGTATTCAAAACTTTCAACAAGTTTTCCTTCTGTGTTGAAAAGTGTTGGAAATCTCGGAAAAGTTATCAACAGACCTAGAACAACCTGTGGAAAAGTCGATGAAAAAGTCTGAAAGAATGGGCGAATGGCGAGAGGTGCTGTGAAAAGAGCGCCAGGCTCCTCAATAAACTATGCGCATTTCATGGTTCTGAGATTGACATTCGCGCACCGTATTCCCTACAATCTCCTAGCTCACGCGTATTTTTTCGAGTAGTCGAGTAGTCAAAACGCACCAGGAGGATGTTTACCATGAAGCGTACCTACCAGCCGAACAAGCGCAAGCGCGCCAAGACCCACGGTTTCCGCGCCCGTATGGCCACCAAGGCCGGTCGCGCTGTGCTCGCACGTCGTCGTGCCAAGGGCCGCAAGCGTCTCACGGTGAGCGACAACTAAGCTCTCATGCAGACCATCAAGTCCCATCAGGACTTCGAGCGGGTGTTCACTCAGGGGAAGCGCTTAAATCATCCTCTGATTCGCATGGTTATATGTGATTGTGTCAGCGAAGGCGATCCGGCTAGGGTCGCCTTCGCTGCTGCCAAACGGCTGGGAAATGCCGTTGTGCGCAATCGGAGCAAGCGCGTGCTGCGTGAGGCGGCGCGCGCCTGCTGCTTACCGGTCGAGGGTCGCGAGATCATCTTGTTCGCTACCCCGCGTACGCGCACGGCGTCTCCCGAGGATATGCAAGCTGCATTGCAGTCGCTGCTCCGCCGCGCGCACGTGAGCACGTCCGGGCTTAAAGATGGTTGTGAAGGGCGTGTTTAAGCGCGCCGTCATCGCCGCCATCCACTGGTACCAGCGGTGCGTTTCGCCCCTTTTGCCCGATGCGTGTATATACATACCCACCTGTTCACAGTATGCTGTTGAGGCAATACAGGCATATGGCGTGATCAAAGGCTGCTGGCTCGGGCTGCGGCGCATTTTGCGCTGCATTCCCACTCATGCTGGCGGCTATGATCCCGTGCCATAACTATCAAATTCTTAAGGTAAGGATTATTCGTATGTGGGACTGGATTGTTCAGATTCTCTTCCAGGCGCTCGAGCTCATTCAGCGCTTCGCAGGCGACTGGGGCCTGTCGATCATCATCCTGGTGGTGATCATTCGCCTGCTGCTGACCCCGATGATGCTCAAGTCCATCAAGTCGACCGCCCGCATGCAGGTCCTACAGCCCAAGCTTCTCGAGATTCAGGAGCGTTACGCTGCCGATCCGCAGCGTCAGGCCGAGGAGTTGCAGAAGTTCTACTCTGAGAACAAGTTCAACCCCTTTGGCGGCTGCCTGCCCCTGTTGATCCAGATGCCCATCCTGGTCGCGCTGTTCAACCTTTTGCGCGACCTTGGTCACTATTTCCCGGATGCGGCTGAGAAGGGCTTCTCCTTCTTCAACATCCTGCCGAACCTCGTCACTTCGCCTGCCCAGGCCTTTGCCGACGGTTTCGGTGCTGCGCTGCCGTACCTCATCGCGCTGATTCTGTTCGGCGTCCTGACCTTCATTCCCCAGATGTACATGACCCGCAACCAGACGGGCGCTCAGGTGCAGAGCACCAAGATGATGATGGTTGTCATGACTGTCATGATGCTCGTCATGGGTTGGGGTATGCCCGCCGGCGTTCTGCTGTACTACGACGTTTCTTCCGCCTGGCAGGTCATCCAGCAGATCTTTGTGACCCAGAAGGTCATCGACAAGGCCAAGGCTGAGGAAGAGGCCCGCATGGTCAACGCCCCGATCGAGGTTGACGTTGTCCGTCACGAGCACAAGAAGCGCCCGCACAAGAAGCGCTAGTCACACACCTGGTATATATACCAATTAGGTACCTAACGATGGAGTTGGACATGTCTGAAGAGCTTATTGAAGAGATTCCGGCTGAGGAGTCCGTTGAGGAGATCGCCGGGGAGCATCCCGAGATCGCTCGTCGCTATAAGGCTGGCGAGGAGCTGACTGACGAGGAGCTCGACACTATTGCTGACGTGGCCATCTCCATTGTGCGCGACCTGCTTGGATTCTTCGATGCCGCCAACTCTCCCATCGATGAGTATGAGGGCGACGAGGGCGAGCTGATTCTGGACATCACCGCTCCCGACTTGGCCGTTCTTATTGGTCGCCATGGCCGTACGCTCGAGTCCCTTCAGACGATCGTCTCTCTCCTGGTGAGTCGTAAGCTTGGTTTCCGTTATCCGGTTTCCATTGATGTCGAGGGTTACAAGAGCCGTCGTCATGACAAGGTTGTTAGCATGGCACGCTCTGCAGCTTCCCGCGCCGTTGCGCAGGGCCGCACCGTGAACCTTCCGCCTATGTCTGCATACGAGCGTCGTCTGGTTCACATCGCTCTGCGTGACGATGATCGCATTGACACGCACTCTGAGGGTACCGACCCTGAGCGTCGCGTTGTGATTACCGTTCGCTAAGGTGCTCATATACACCTGACAGCAAGGGGCGCTTATGCGCCCCTTTTTTGACTCAACTTCACGTTCCGTGGTTTTCAGTCATTGATTGGATTGATACATATGGCTAATGAAACGTCCCGAACCATTACTCTGCATCCCTTTGACGAGTCTGTCGATGAGATCGCCGCCCTTGTCACTGAGGTTGTCGACCTTGCTTCTGAGCTCGACATCGAACTTGATGCTGAGACTGCCGAGTGTTGTGTGCAGCACCTTCTATATGTGAACCAGGTTAACCAGGTCATGAACCTTACTCGCATCAAGGATATTCATGACGCCCTGGTTCTGCATATTGTCGATTCTCTTGCCCTGTATCGTGACCTTCCTGTTGAACCTGAGCATTTCCTTGATATGGGCACTGGCGCCGGATTCCCCGGCATCCCCTTCGCTCTTTATACCGGATGTTCTGGTGTGTTGCTTGATTCTGTTGGTAAGAAGATCGATGCTGTGAATGCCTTTATTGACGCTTTGGGTATAGAAGATGTTGAAGGCATTCATGATCGCTGTGAATCGTATGCGATGAAGATGCGCGGCCGGTTTGACACTGTGTTTGCCCGCGCTGTTGGTCAGATGTCTATGATTATTGAGTACGGTACGCCGTTCCTTGAGGATGATGGATATCTGGTCGTTGCAAAGGCAAACCCTGAGGCCCCTGAGTTGAAGCTTGCCGAGAAGACTGCTGCCATTTGCGGTTTGGAGCTTATTGGCTGTGATGAATTCGACTTGCCTCGCGGACTTGGCCATCGCTCCGTTTTCCTCTATCAGAAGGTTTCTGAGCCTCAGATAAAGTTGCCTCGTGCGGTTGGTCTCGCTAAGAAGCAGCCCTTGGCTTCATAGAGTGCTGTTGATTCTGTTGACGTTGTTTTACGACCGGATGTTTCACGTGAAACGTCCGGTCGTTTTTTATACTGACAGTGCTATTTCAAACAAAGCAGCAGTTATTGAATTGCAAGTTGGTATTCAGGCACTGCATGCACTTGTAATTGGATTCTTGTTTTGACTTATGGTGTTTGGTCGTATGCAAGAGCGGTTGTGCTCCATACAATGAGTAACTCTATATGATGATTAAACGCCTGTTGTTCTGTAGGGTAACACACGTTTGGTTTTCAATTGAGCAGTTCACTTTCTATCATGATACGGGATGCCTGGGATAATTCTGTTCTCTAGGGCATCTATGCATATTAGTGCCAAGAATCAGTTGATCATTCTCGCTGCTTAGCGAAAGCTCGTATTTTAGATGATTAGGACGAAATGAGTCTATGTCCGGCTCGGCCTCAGGCATACGATGCGTCAGTGTGTTAAGGATACCGGTCACATTTTGTTGTCCTCTCGCAGTGTTAGATTGACGATCTCAGTAAAATTACGTTGAGTTAAGAAAGATTTGTTTTCATCGTTCAAAGTAGAGCTTGAATACTGGTTTCACGTGAAACATAATGGAATACAACCTTAGGTTTCACGTGAAACTTCACCTACAAGAGACCTGAAATGCAGAACAAATAGAAGATAACAGGAGGTAATGTGGGATTTCGCGACGTTAAGCGCTCGAAAAGTGCGAAACCTCTTCATACCATTGCAATTATCAACCAGAAGGGCGGCGTGGGTAAGTCGACCACGACTGTGAATCTGGCAGCTGCACTTGGTAAGCAAGGCCGTAAGGTTCTTATTGTTGACTTTGACCCGCAGGGAAACAGTACGAGCGGTATCGGCGTTGATAAAGAGGGATTGTCTCAGTGCATATATGATGCATTGCTTCATGATGTTCCTGCTGAGAACTTGATTCACGATACTGTGAGTGAGCGTGTCTTTATTATTCCTGCCACCATCCAGCTTGCAGGTGCTGAAATTGAGCTTGTTTCTGCAATGGCGCGCGAGACGCGATTGAAAGATCTCCTCGAACCGGTTAAAGACGAGTTTGATTTCATCTTTATTGACTGTCCGCCGTCACTTGGCCTTCTTACCATCAATGCACTTGCTGCAGCAGATAGCGTTTTGATCCCCATTCAATGCGAGTACTATGCGCTTGAAGGTGTTACCAAGTTGCTTGAGTCCATGCGTATGGTTAAGGGTCGCATTAATAAGGATCTGGATACGTATGGCGTCTTGATGACGATGTATGATTCGCGCACGTCGCTCTCAAACCAGGTTGTTGAGGAAGTTCAGAACTACTTTGGGGACATTGCGTTTAAGACCTGTATCCCTCGCTCCGTGAAGGTCTCTGAAGCTCCTTCGTACGGAATGCCTGTGATTGAGTATGCGCCTTCAAACAAGGGGGCACGTGCGTATATGGATCTGGCAAAGGAAGTGATTCGTCGTGCCTAGCCCCAAGAAGAAGCCGGCTCTTGGCCGTGGTCTTGGTTCCTTGATGGGTGAAGCTCAGTCTGAGACTGGTTATACAGCCACTGAGACCCAGATGTCGATAGGGGAGATTTTTCCGAACCCTAATCAGCCACGTACACACTTCAATGAGTCGGAGCTGGAAGAGCTGAGCGAGTCCATTCGTGAAAACGGTGTTCTCCAGCCCCTGCTTGTTCGCAAAAATGGAAGCAAGTATGAGATTATCGCCGGTGAGCGACGGTATCAGGCGTCCAAGATCGCTGGACTTGATAAAGTGCCGGTTATTGTTAAGGACGTCGATGATCAGAAGATGCTCGAGATTGCTCTCATTGAAAATCTTCAGCGTTCCGATCTGAATCCAATTGAAGAGGCCAAGGGTTATCGTCAGCTTATCAAAGCCAGTGGGATGACGCAGGAGGCTTTGTCGAAGGCAGTGTCCAAGTCACGATCTGCCATCACGAACTCTTTGAGGCTTCTCGATCTGCCAGAGGCTGTTCAGCAGATGATGTATGAAGGAAAGTTGACCGCTGGGCATGCTCGCGCGATTCTTGCCGTTCCATTTGAAGAGGCTCGCATCAAGTTGGCTGAGAAGGTCGTAGCGGAGGGTTTGTCGGTTCGAGCGACTGAGAATCTTGCCCCACTGTTTTCTGTCGGAGATACGCCTCGGGCACCTCGTCCGGTTACTCCGCAATCGTACAAGAAGGCTGCACGTGTCTTGCGTCAGATGTTTAACACGAACGTGAAGGTTCGTTCGACTCGCGGCAAGAACAAGATTGAAATCGAGTTTAAGGACGAGGACGATCTGCAGCGTATTCTCGCCTCTATGGTTGAATCTGAGTAGGGCTAGGCGATTGTTGTGGAACGCTCTCACCAGGCACTGATCTTTGTGACCTCAATAGTTGCCGGTTTGGGGATCGGGTTGTATCTCGTGAATAAAACTGAGCTGGGATCAGTTATTAAGGGGAAACTTGAGCAGCTCAATCCGATTTCTCATGATGCGATGCAGACGATGAGTGAAGAGGTTGCAATGAGAACAGCTCAAGCAACTCATAATCCGAAGATCAATCAGGCTTGGGTCGAACGACAGTGGGAGGATCTAGGATACTAAGGTACCTAAATAAGATTCCATGCCATTGTTTGAGCCCAGGGAAATGATCAGACTTCACATGCGGTTATCGTCATGAAAAAAGACCACCCAAAACATGGGTGGTCTTTTTCGTATCTGAATGACCAGAGAGAGTGGAAGGCGAGTCACACGGTTTCACATGAAACGGTCTGATTGATGCTGCTCTTCCCTATCGAGCGCGGAAGCGGCGCTGCTTGAGCTGGCCGCATGCCGCATCGATGTCGCCGCCACGGGAGTTGCGGATGGTGGTCTCGACGCCGTGCATGGTCAGACGACGCTGCAGCGCCTCGACCTTCTCGATCGGCGACGGGCGGAACGGGCTGTCGGGAATGTCGTTCAGCTGGATGAGATTCACATGGCAAAGCGTGCCGGCGCAGAAGTCGACAAGGGCCTGCATCTCAGGGTTGGTGTCGTTGATGCCGTCGATCATGGCGAATTCGTAAGTCGGGCGGCGCCCAGTCTTCTCGACGTACTCCTGGATGGCCTCATGCAGGCGCAGAAGGGTGAACTTTTTAACGCCGGGCATAAGTTGATTGCGCGTGGTCTGAATCGCAGAGTGAAGCGAAATGGCAAGCGTAAACTGCTCAGGCAGTTCCGCAAAGCGGCGTATGCCAGGGATGACGCCGCAGGTAGAGACCGTGAGGTGACGTGCGCCGATCGCGAGTCCCTCGGGGTCGTTCAGCATGCGAAGTGCCTCAACGGTATTGTCGAAATTTGCAAAGGGCTCACCCTGGCCCATGAAGACGACGCTCGTAACGCGCTCGCCAAAGTCACGAGAGACATGGAGGACCTGGTCGACCATCTCTTGCGCGGTGAGCGAGCGGGAAAGACCCGCAAGACCCGTGGCGCAGAAGGCACAGCCCATGGCGCATCCGGCCTGTGAGGAGATGCAGACGGCAAGCTTGTTGCGATTGGGCATGCCGACCGTCTCAGCAGAGACCCCGTCGGAGAATTCGAGCAGGTACTTGCGGGAATCGTCCTTGGAGACCTGTTTCACAAGCTCGGTAGGGACTTTGAAAGCAAAGGTTTCGGTGAGAGACTGACGCAAGCTGGCGGGCAGGTTGGTCATCTCGTCAAACGAACAGACGTTCTTCTCGTGAACCCACTCGTAAAGCTGCTTGGCGCGAAACGCGGGCTGCCCGAGCTCCTTCATGAGCTCCTTGAGGTCATCGAGGTCGAATTGACGAATATCGCGAGAACGATTGGTGCGTTCCATTTGTCGCCTTTCGGGTGATGGGGTGATCGGCCCCCAGGTGCATAGTTACCCTATACAATAGGGTATTGTCGTGTGCTTCATGGCGAAGCGCACGGTTATTGCGTGAAATAGACACCTCGCGTTGCAGGTCGCGTGGGGAAAATGGTGAAAGGCGGCGACATGGCTGGCAAAGAGCGTCATGAGATGAAGGTGGCGGTTCTGGCAGGCGGCATCTCGGATGAGCGGGAGATCTCGCTTGCGTCGGGCAAGAACGCCGCCGCTGCCCTCATCGAGGCTGGCTACGGCACGGTTGAAATGGTCGACCCCGGCGAGCAGGGCTTCCTCTCTCGTTTGGAAAACGGCAATTACGACGTTGCTTTTATCGCCTTGCACGGCTTTGGCGGCGAGGACGGCATGACCCAGCACATCCTGGAGTTCCTCGGCATCCCCTACACCGGGTCAAACTCCCTGGCGAGCGGTATCGCAATGGACAAAGACCTTTCCAAGCTGCTGTATCGTCGCGCAGGTCTGCCCGTTGCACCGAGTGTCACCTTCACTCGCGCCGATATGCCGTCGATTGACGAGATCGTCGAGATCGTGGGCCCCCAGAGCTTCGTCAAGCCGGTTGTGAACGGCTCGAGCTATGGCATCTCTCTGGTGAAGGATCCCTCGGAGCTCGCGGCCGCCATCGAGCTTGCTTTTGAGCATGGTGACAAAGTCATGGTTGAGCATCGTGTCTTTGGTGTTGAATGCTCCGTTGCCGCCTTGGGCGATGGTGAGACCTTGCGCGCGCTTCCCGTGGTGGAAATCATGATGCCGCAGCAGTCGGAGTTTTACGACCTCGAGGTTAAGTACGCCGACCCCAACGACATCCATCGCATTCCGGCTCAGTTGCCCGAGGATGTGTACGCCCAGGTCCAGGACATTGCCTGCCGTGCACACGAGGCGCTCGGCCTGTTCGGCATCTCTCGCACCGACGTCATCGTGACAGAGGATGGCCCGATCATTCTCGAGACGAACAACATCCCCGGCATGACATCCGAGTCCCTCGTTCCCGACGAGGCTCGGCACGCCGGCATCGCCTTCAGCGACCTGTGCGCCGAGCTGGTTGAGCTGGCCCTCGAGCGAGCCGCTCGATGAGCGTCGCCGCGGCGGCTACGCCGCTCGAGATGGCTGCCGCGGTATTGCCCGGCACGCCGGCGGCGATTGTGGAGCGCTATGCGACGCTCGCCCAGCGCGCTGAAACGCGTTCGTTCGGCCTGATAGAGGACGACGTCATCGTGCTCGATACGGAGACCACGGGATTGTCGCACCGCGATAGCGAGTTGATCGAAATCGCGGCCGCCCGTTTGCGCGGCCGCGAGATTGTGGATCGCTTCGACACCTTTGTGAAGCCGAGCGGGCTGATACCCGAGGAAATCACCAAGCTGACGAGCATCACGAATGCCGATGTAGCGCATGCGCCCTCGGCAGTTGACGCTGTGGCGTCCCTGGCGGAGTTCGTTGGCGGGTGTCCCGTGGTTGCGCACAACGCGGCATTCGACCGCGGGTTCATCGAGCAGGTTCCAGGTGGAGCCGATGTTTCCGATATCTGGATAGACTCGCTCGCGCTCTCCCGCATCGCGCTGCCGCGCCTGGCGTCGCATAAGCTCGCCGTCATGGCCGAGCTCTTTGGCTGCGAGAGCGTGTCGCATCGAGCAAATGCCGATGTTGAGGCACTGTGCGGCGTGTGGCGCATTCTGCTGTGCGGCCTGGCCGACCTTCCTGCCGGCCTCATGCGCCGCTTGGCGGATATGCATCCGGACGTTCCGTGGTCGTACCGTCCGATTTTTAGCTTCTTGGCCGCTGAGGAACCCGATGCGGTGTTCTCTCTTGTCGATTCTCGATACGAGCTTCTCAAGGGTTACGAGGAGGCGGAGATCGGCTCCGCGGCCCGCGTGGATGCGGACGAGCTCGTTGGAGTTTCGGTTCCCTCGCGCGAGGAGATTGAGGAGTGCTTTGCGCCTGGCGGCCTGGTCAACAGGATGTATCCCGGATACGAGCCGCGCTCAGAGCAGGTGCAGATGGCCGTCGAAGTGCGCGATGCGCTCGCCACCTCCACGCACCGCGTGATCGAGGCCGGTACCGGCGTTGGCAAGTCGATCGCCTATCTCGTGCCCATGGCGGAGCTCGCCCGAAGAAATAAGGTGACCGTCGGTATTGCGACGAAGTCGAACAACCTCGCCGACCAGCTGATCTACCACGAGCTCCCGCGTTTGGCTCGTGAGATGGACGGCGGTCTCACCTATTGCGCCCTCAAGGGCTACGACCACTATCCCTGCTTGCGCAAGCTCGACCGCCTTGCGCGCGCTCAGGAAATCAAGACCAACCGCGACCCGGCGGACACCCTGACCGCCATCGCCGTTCTATATGCGTTTGCCTGCCAGTCTCCCACGGGGGACCTTGATGGGCTGGGTATTCGCTGGCGCAGCGTGAACAAGGCTGACCTCACCACGTCTTCCCGTGAGTGCGCGCGCCGTCTGTGCCCGTTCTACCCGGATAAATGCATGGTTCACGGCTCGCGCCGTCGTGCGGCCCGCGTCGATGTGGTTGTGACGAATCACTCCCTGCTCTTCCGCAACGTTGCCGCTGAGGGCAAGATCTTGCCTCCCATTCGTCACTGGGTGGTTGATGAGGCGCATTCCATCGAGTCGGAAGCGCGTCGTCAATGGGCCATCAAAGTGTCTGCCGACGAGAGCCGTGCGGTGTTTGAGCGCCTGGGAGGCGATCGCGCCGGGGCACTTGGCAAGATCGCCCGCGACCTGGCGCTGAGCGACGCGGCAACACTGTTCATGGGCCTCACTGTGAAGGCGTCCTCTAGTACGCAGCGCGCCTCTCTTGCCATGGCCGAGCTGTTCGACGCGGTGCGCGAACTCGCCCGCGCCGCTCGGTCCGAGGGCGGCTACGACAACGCGAACATGTGGATTGGCAATGACTTGCGCGATTCCATGGCGTGGGCTGGGTTTGAGGAGGTGGGTCGCACCGCGCTCGACGCCCTGGACGAGGCGACCAAGAACCTGGCATCGCTCGTGGAGACCGTGGCCGAGGAGAAGCCCGACCTAGTGACCGATGTCGCGGACGGGCAGCGTCGCATGCGCGAGCTTCGCGATGGCCTTAGGCTCATCCTCGATGGAGCGGACGACCGCTACGTATATTCTTGCCAGGTCAATCGTCGCCTCAAAGCGGGCGGTGAATGTCTGACCGCCGAGCGACTTGATGTGGGCGAGGCTCTTGCGGAGGAATGGTTGCCGGAGGTTCACACCGCGATTTTCGCCTCCGCGACCATGACGGTTTCGGACAGCTTCGATCATTTCCAGCACGCCGTGGGTCTGGACCGTATTTCGTCGTCGAGCTCTCGTTCCGTCCATCTCGATTCGAGTTATGACTTCGAGCGCAACATGGCGGTTGTGGTGGCATCGGATATGCCCGATCCGCGCAGCCGCGATGCGTACCTCTCGGCGCTCGAAACCTTGCTCGTCGATGTTCATATCGCCATGGGCGGTAGCACGCTCACGCTGTTCACCAACCGACGCGACATGGAGGAACTGTACGACCGCGTAGAGCCCCGGCTCGCGCAGCGTGGTCTCGCGCTCGACTGCCAGCGCCGCACGACCTCCGCAAAGATCCTGCGCGACCGCTTCCTCTCGAATGAGAAGAGCTCGCTGTTTGCGTTGAAGGCGTTTTGGGAGGGGTTTGATGCGGCTGGCGACACGTTGCGCTGCGTTGTTATCCCCAAGCTTCCGTTCGCCAGCCCGAGCGACCCGCTCTCATGCGAGCGCGGTGCCCGCGAGGATCGCGCCTGGGCGCGTTACTCATTACCGGAGGCGGTGCTCGAGGTGAAGCAGGCTGCCGGCCGTCTTATTCGCACGTCGACAGACGCCGGCGTGCTGGTGCTGGCCGATTCACGTCTGGTGAGCAAGGGGTACGGAAAGAAGTTCCTGAATTCCCTTCCCGCCCCGCATCAGCGGATCGAGGTTCGTCAAGTCGGCAGGTACCTGGAGATGTGGCGCGAGAGCCATGAGCGTCGCTAAAGAGCGCGGCGTATTGGGGCTTGCGTAATAAATGGGGCGCCCATGAGCGCCCCATTTGCTTATAGCAGCGATTTCGCCCACGTTCTGAAGTCGTTTTTCAGGCTCTCGGGCTCTTCGATGACGATGGCTCCGGCTGCGGCCGCGATTTGTGAGAAAAGCCAGGGCGCGGACGTGTAGCTGATGTGGACCAGTGCGCTGCCATCCTCTTGCTCGTCCGCGGTGTCTCGGTGGATGCCCTCCCAATCACGAGATGCGAGCTCGCCGCTGTTCACGAAGCGCAAGGTTGCGTCTGCACCATGGGCGCGCAGGCTTTCGGCGGCAGAATACGGGGAGAAATCATGGCGCTCAACGGAATCGTCGGTGAGCTCGGCATTCGCGATACGATCGAGGCGGTAGCTGCGCTGGGCGTCCTTTTCAACGTTCCAAGCCACGAGATACGCGGCGTCACCGGAAACCTCGATGAACTTGGGGTCGACCAGGCGCGCGCTCGGGCTACACTCGTCGCCGGCGCGGTAGGAGATGGCGAGACGCGCTCCGATGGCGATGGCCTCGGATATTACGGGGTAGAACCCGCCGAGCAGCCGATCGCCACCCATGGTTTTATCGACCGTGGTCTCGTTGTCCGCTTCGGGGCCGGCGCACAATGCCGCCTCGACGCGCCCGCGCACGTCGTCGCCGATGTTGCAGGTCGTGAGTACGCGGCGCAGGGCCAGCGACTCTGCCGGCGTGAGCCGCACGGGGTCCAGGCGGCCTGCGTCACCCGAGAGGGTTATCGCTCCATCTTGGTAGTCGAGGGCTATGTGCGCTCCGCTGCGTTCATCGGCAACACCTTGCAGCAGTTCGACAACCTCATTTGTCTGCTCGAGGGAAATGGATGCGTCGCGCGCGAATGACGCCGCGTCGACGCTGGCGCTTGAGGCGGTCGTCAGGCGCTCCATGAGGTTGAGCGCGGTCTGCAGCAGGTCTTCGGATGAGAGGGCGCGCTTGTTGACGCTACTCATGTGCGCTCACCGCCTTTTCGATGTGGTCGCGAACCAGCCCGGCGAGCTCGCTGGGGGCCTGCGCCCGCATGCCCAGGTTGGCGTGCTCGAGGGTGAAGGATGCCGCGGCGTCGAGGTCTCGCACCGCGATATCCCAGGTCCATGCGTCGTCGCTTTGTGCCAGTTCGCCCCTACCCTGGGTGATGAGCGCGAGTTCCTCAGCCGCGATTCCCGCGGGAAACGTGAAGGTGCACGGCCTCGCGGCCGTCCGGGAGAAGTCGAACGGCAGGAATTGGTGACCTGTGACATCGAATTCGGCGGGGATTACATAGGAAGGGCGCGTGTCGGGGGCGTGCTTCGCGGAGAGGATGCGGTCGGTGCGGAAGGTGCGCAGGTCTTCGGCATCGTGGTCGAATCCGACAAGGTAGGAATGCGTTCCATGCGTGAACATGCCGTAGGTATCCACCATGCGTTTCTTCTCGATGCCGCGAGCGTCGCGATAGATGAACTCGACGGGCTTGAGCCGGTCGAACGCGTTCCAGATGGATTTCAAGTCAGCCCTGCCTTCATTTGCCCGCTCGGGTGACGACGGGTCTCTGCCGGCGAGTTCGCACAGCTTGGTGCGCGCCGTCTGCAGCGGCCATAGGGTCGGGTTGTCCGCATGGAGCTCGAAGACCTGGTCGATGGCGCAGACGATCTCCTCGGCGTCATAAGGCGAGAGAACTCCTTGGGCGGCATGTGTTCGCTCGCGGTCGATCGCCCAAGCGCTTTCCTCGTTTACCGCGATGCCGCCCGCAGACCGTGCCAGGACCTCACGGATGTGAACCCCGTGTTCGGCGAGGGTTTCTCGGTCGCGTCTAAACGCCTTGCAACGGCTGGCGCGCGTCGCCGATTTTGTGCCAAGGTATCCGATGTCGGGGTCATCGACGATCTCGCTCGTCGTGAGCGGACGCGGGGAGACGTGCAGGGAGAATAGGAGGTTGAGCATCCTGCGTGCGCCCTCGACCCTCCTGGATGGTTTCGGCATGTCAGGATGTGTTTCGCTTGTGTGCGCGGTTGTGCTGTGCACGGCGGTACTTCCCTTTCAGCTTGATACTGCTTTGGGCACAATTATGTATCCACCCACCCATTTTAGTGCAAGACAAATGGCCGGAAGTTGGTGTGGAGGGTCCGCGACGCACCTGTTCGAGAGGCCTTGCCAAGTCAAAATTCGGCAGGTAGGGCGCAAGTAAGGGTATACTGGCGACTATACATGCGCGTTGTCCTTGCAGCGCGTTTGCACGCATACGAGTTCGATGTGGAGTCCACATGGCGAATACGAAGAAATACCTGAGCCATCTGCTTCAGAACACCGGTATCACCCCTGCTTGCAGCGAGGAAGAGCGCGCCGCCGCGGATGTGATCGCGAAGATCTTTTCCGACCATGGCTTCGCGCCCGAGGTGCAGGAGTTCAGCGCGAGCGGTTCGGCGAAGGGACGATGATCGCCGTGCACGTCGAACCGGTCGGATAGGAGGGTGAAACGATCCGATCCGGCATGGTATTTGCAAAGGAAAGTACGACGAATGTCCGGAAAGGTTCCGGCAGAGTAGAAAAATTTGGAATTTCGGAGAAAAGTGTTTACCTTGCGATCGTAAAATCCCCGGGAAACGCTTCGTCCGGAGAGCCGGGACGCCCGGGACGTTGAATTAAAAAGGATTGCCTATCGGAAAAGAATTCTACTCTTTGTAACTATTATTGGGAGAAAAGAGTATGAACGTGCAAGTATTAAGTGACCAGGTATTGCTTAATAACTACCTTTCGGGTGACCGGAACGCCATATCGAGGCTTATCGAGCGACACAGCCGCCGTGTGCGCGACTATATCAACATGATGGTCAAGGACCGCGATGTCGCCGAGGATATTTTTCAGGAAACTTTCATCAAAGCCGTCCGCGTGATCGACGAGGGCCGTTATACCGATAACGGCAAGTTCCTCTCGTGGATTCTGCGCATCGCCCACAACCAGGTGATCGACCACTTCCGGGCACAGCGGCAGAGCAAGGCGGTCACCGAATCGGAGGCCGGCTACGATGTGCTCGGGACGCTGCGGTTCGCCGAGCGCACGGTCGAGGACTCGATGGTCAGCGACCAGATCGAGCGCGACGTGCGCGCGCTGGTCGAGTTGCTGCCCGCCGAACAGCGCGAGGTGGTGATGCTGCGCTACTTCTCGGGGCTGAGCTTCAAGGATATCGCCGAGCAGACCGAGGTGAGCATCAATACGGCGCTGGGCCGGATGCGCTATGCGCTCATCAACCTGCGGAGGATGATAAAGGAAAAAAATCTGGTTTTGAGCTGACGCAGGCACAATATTCCTTCGCGGGGGGCGTTATATATGCGTAAAAAACGTAAAACGACTGGCCTATGGAGGATATTGACAAGAACGAAGTCTCTGACAACGGCATCTCCGAGGACGAGGATCTGATCAAGCGGGAGGTGATACAGGGTGATGCGGATCTGTTTTACCTGCATCATTACCTCTCGGAGGTCTTCCGAAAAGGGGATAATTTTTAAGGGTTAATTTTTGATGGGGGAGGGAGCCGGGAGGCTCCCTCTGTTTTTTTGTCTTCGGACCGTTCGCTCCGCCGGGCGGCGTCTGCGGATTCCCGGGGGACGGGCGGCGTTGCGGGCGGATCCGGAGAATCCTTCCGTGACTGCGGACTCGTTCCGCAAAGGGGCCGTTTCAGCACTTTCCCTCCATGCACCGGTGCGCGGTGCGCAACTGGAGCGCCATGGAGCAGGCGGCGGCCCCGGCGAAGAGCAGCGAGATGCTGACCCAGACCAGCACGGCGGTCGTGCCGAAGACGAGCGGTTGCAGCAGGATCCACAACGAACACAGCAGGAGCAGAATGCCCGTGAAGACGGTCCAGCCCGCGCCCGGAACACCTACGGCGGTCATGTCGCCGCCGAGTCCGATCGTCCCGAAACCGCGCAGCAGCAGCCAGAATCCGAGAATGATCGGCAGGGCGACGGCCGATAGGGAAACATTGAATATCAGTATGATACCCAGGATGATCTCGATGATTCCGCCGACGAGCATCCACCCGCGGCCCGTGACGAAATGCCGGTTGGAGGAGGCCAGCACGGCTTCGAGTACGCCGGAGACGAGCATCAGCCAGCCGAAGAGCACCGACAGTCCCAGGTAGCTCTGCACGGGATAGAGGAAGACGGATATGCCGGCGACGATCAGAATGACGCCGACGAGCAGCAGCAGCCACCAGTAGCGGATGGCGCGTTTCGAATTTTCGAGCAGTAAAGATAGTCTGTCCATAATGAAATAAGTATTTTCCCGTTACCGGACAATTTGCGTGCCAGCGGTCCGGACGATCCGCTGCCGGCGTCGCGTGTGCGGCACGGGAGCGCGGCCGGAAAGCGGGCGTCCGCCTGAAATTTGCATGCCGCGTGCACCGGGAACCGCGAATTGCGTTATCTTTGCCGCGTTATCGTGTGCATGGACTTATGGCGACATTGACAAAGGAACTGACGTCGGGACGGCCGCTGCCGCTGATTCTCAACTTTACGCTGCCCCTGCTTATGGGCAACCTCCTGCAGCAGACCTATTCGCTGGTCGATGCCGTGATCGTGGGGCGGTTTCTGGGGATCGACGCCCTGGCGTCGGTCGGAGCCAGCACCTCGGTCGTGTTTCTCATCCTCGGGTTCTGCAACGGCTGTTGCGGCGGATTCGGAATCCCCGTGGCTCAGAAGTTCGGGGCACGGGACTACGGCGAGATGCGCCGCTACGTCTTCGTCAGCCTGCGCCTGGCGGCCGTCATGTCGGTGGCTGTCGCAGCGGTGACGAGCTTCTGGTGCGGGGATATTCTGCGGATCATGCAGACGCCCGGGAATATCTTTCCGGGGGCCTATGCCTATCTGCTCGTCACCTTCCTCGGCATTCCCTGCACGTTCTACTACAACCTGCTGGCCTGCGTGATCCGTGCGCTGGGCGACAGCCGGACGCCGTTCTGGTTCCTGCTCTTTTCGACCGTGCTCAATATCGTGCTCGACCTCTTCTGCATTCTGGTGCTCGGGTGGGGCGTCGCGGGAGCCGCCATAGCGACGGTCTTCTCGCAGGGGGTGTCGGCCGCTCTCTGCTACCGTTATATGATGCGGCGTTTCGAGGTGCTCCGGGGCGATGCTTCGGAACGGAGGTTCAGCGGCAAGCTGGCCCGCAGGTTGCTTTCGATCGGCGTGCCGATGGGGTTGCAGTTCTCGATCACGGCCGTCGGAAGCATCATGCTCCAGAGCGCCAACAATGCGCTGGGCACGGCCTGCGTGGCGGCGTTCACGGCGGCCGTGCGGATCAAGATGTTCTTCATGTGTCCGTTCGAAAGCCTCGGGATCGCCATGGCGACCTACGGCGGACAGAATTACGGCGCAGGGAAACCCGAGCGGGTCTGGCAGGGCGTGAAGGCCAGCTCGCTGATGATGACGATTTACTGGGTGTTCACCTTCTGCGTGCTGATGACGTGCGCGCAGCCGCTGGCCCGGCTGTTCGTCGATGGCTCCGAGACCGAGATTCTGGAGGATACGGCGCTGTTTCTGCACGTTTCCGTTTCGTTTTTCCCTGTGCTGGGACTGCTCTGCATCCTGCGTTACACCATTCAGGGCGTCGGCTTCACGAATCTGGCGATGCTTTCGGGCGTGTCGGAGATGATCGCGCGGATTCTCGTCAGCCTCTTCGCCGTGCCGGCCTTCGGGTATATCGCCGTCTGCTTCGGCGACTCGACGGCCTGGGTCTTTGCCGATCTGTTTCTCATCCCGGCGTTCGCCTTCGTCTATCGCCGCCTGCTCAGGATGAAGCGGCAGCCTCTCGGGTAGGGTCGCATCCTGCCCTTCGTTCTTTCCCGGACCGTATCCCGTTTCCTGCGCGGGTTCCGGGTCCGCCTTCTGTCCGGTGGCTCCACGTGGCGGGGAGGATGCAGGATGCGGCCGGAATGAGGCGCTGCGCACCCGTGCGCGTCCGCCCTGCGGGAAATACGTATGCCCGAAGACGCGGTGCGGCGGAGCCCCTCACGGGACGGGGGGCTCCGTGATATGGCTGCGGAGTTACACCGCCCGGAAATCGACGATGGTTTTCAGCAGGCTGTCTTCCGCAGCGTCGGGAAAAAGACGGCGGAGGTGTTCGCAGATGCGCTCGAACGATTCGGCGGGCGTGCGCTCTGTGCGGAGCGGACCGTACAGCGTTTCGGGTGTCGTGTATCGTGCGATGCCCCAGCCGTAGCGGTTGCCGTGCCGGTCGATGCTGTGCTCGAAATCGGCGATGACAGCCGCATTTCCATTTGCAGCCGCGTCATAATCGGGTCGAGCGGGATTTTCCCCTCTTCCGCGACTTCCGACGCCGGGTCGGCCGCCGCGCGTTTTCCGCGTCCTCGGGCGAATCCCAGCATCCGGCGCAGCTCTCTGACGGTGGCCGTTCCTTCTGCCAGGATGGTCTGCAACACCACGTCGTCGAGGGCTGCCGCATCCTCGTTCGGAGCCAGCGGCCGGGAACGGCGG
>ERZ779866.1944-NODE-1944-length-19538-cov-12.789303_pt1 | contig 19538 bp, 18 predicted proteins | sample MGYA00511248_ERZ779866 | MGnify/ENA primary metagenome ERZ779866 (study PRJEB29588, sample SAMEA2155758) | human gut metagenome | biome: human gut; feature: human-associated habitat; material: faeces | place: Denmark | collected 2008/2010 ... | reverse complement strand
GAGCACCACGGACACCTGGTTGCGCAGGGCCTCCATGTCGTACTCCCGCACGTCCCGGCCACCCACCTCTACCGAGCCGCTGTCCACGTCGTACAGTCGGCAGATCAGGTTGACCAGGCTGCTCTTGCCCGATCCGGTGCCGCCGATGACGCCGATAGTCTCCCCCGACCTGATGTGCAGGTCGATGCCGCTCAGGGCATTCTTGCCGCTGCCGTGCTTATAGGAGAAGTTCACGTGGTTGAAGTCGATGCTTCCGTTCTCCACCGTCTCCACGGGGTCGGCGGGATTCTTCAGGTCCGGGGTCTCACTGAGCACCTCGTCAATCCGCCGGATACTGGCCAGGGACATCGTGATCATCACCACCACCATGGAGAGCATCATCAGGCTCATGAGCAAGGACATGATGTAGCTGAACAGGCTGGTAAGGTTGCCGGTGGTCAGCGTCCCACCCACCACGAACTGGGCCCCCAGCCAGGACACCATGATGATGCAGAAGTAGATGGCGACCATCATGGCGGGGTTGTTGAAAGCCAGCAGTCCCTCCGCCTTGACGAACAGCTTGTAGAGATTGGCGGAGGCCTTCGCGAACTTGTTGTTCTCATAGTCCTCCCGGACGAAGGCTTTTACCACCCGGATGGCGGACACGTTTTCCTGGACGCTGGCGTTCAGGTCGTCATACTTCTTGAACACTCGGTCGAAAATGCGCATGGTAGCAACCATGATGGCTCCGAGAACCACCAGCAGGAAGACCACCGCGATCAGGAAGGTCAGGGACAGCGTGGGGCTGATGTAGATACACATGGCGTAGCTGAAAATTAGGTTCAAAGGAGCCCGCACTGCCACGCGGATGATCATCATAAACGCATTCTGCACGTTGGTGACATCCGTGGTCATCCGGGTCACCAGACCGGGCACGCTGAACTTGTCGATGTTAGAAAAGGAAAAGGTCTGAATGTTATTGTAAATGGCCTCTCTCAGGTTGGCCGACAGCCCGGATGCCGCGCTGGCGGCAAACTTGCCCGCCAGCGCGCCGAAGGCCAGGCTGAGAAAGGCCATGGCCACCATCAGGATACCGTAGCGGTACACGGCGGGAAGGTTGCTGGCCTCCAGCCCCTCGTCGATGATCAGGGCGGTGATCAGCGGCAGCAGGATCTCCATGACCACCTCCAGCGCCGTCAGACCAATACACAGAAAGGTATCTCGCTTGTATGTTCCTAGTTGATGCAGTACATGTCTCACAGTGCGTCTTCCTCCTTGCTGTTCTCCATGGTGCTGTGCTGGGACCCTCCAGCCTGGTTCAGATTCCACAGCATTCTTTGCTGGAACCGCTTCAGCTGCACCAGCTCCACTTCTGAAAAGCCCTGATAGAGCTGATCGCAGGACTCTCGAAACGCCTGGTCTAAAAAGGCCTTCACCTGTCTGCCCTTTTCCGTAACAAACAACAGCTTTCGCCGATCATCCTGGGCGCAGGGTTCCACCCGGACATATCCCTTTTCCCGCAGGCGTTTGAGAATGGCGGACAGAGCCGCTTTGGAATACCCGAAGACATCGTGGATCTGAGTCAGAGATGTCCCTGTATCGGAATGTTGCAAAATATATAGCAGCATGCGTCCCTGGGCTCCCGTCAACTCCCGGCGGGCCATCACCCGGTTGGCTTGCAGCTCCAGCTGAATACCGATCTGCCGGTTAGCCGAAGCCAGATCTGTTCTGTCCAGCGGCACTTTCCCTCACCTCTTTCCAATTGGTTAGGGCCGGAACTGTTCCAGTCCTTACTTTATATAGCACAACCGCGCTTGCATGTGAAATTCAAATATGTTATGATCAATAAAGACATTTTATTGTATCTCCGCATTGTATAAGAGGGCCGTAGTGCAAAGGGGGAAACTTTGTTTGAATACCACACAGTTGGAATGCTTCATCGCCGTGGCCAATTTCCTGAACTTTTCCCGGGCGGCGGAACATCTGCGCATCACCCAGCCGGCGGTGAGCCATCAGATCAACGCGCTGGAGGATGAGCTGGGGACCAGACTGTTCCACCGCACCAGCAAAAGCGTACAGTTGACCCAGGCGGGGCATCTGTTCCTGCAGTATGCCGGCGAGATTCTCAAACTCACCGGCCTGTCCAAGGCCAGGATCCAGGAGAGCCAGGCCACCCTTCCCCAGCGCTTTGGCATCGGATGCCACAACTATACGGAGCTGTATTACCTGGGCTCCGTGCTAGAGTCCTTTCGGCGGGAACTGCCGCAGGTTATTCCCATTCTGCGCATGATCCCCTTCGCCTCTCTGGACCGTCTTTTGGAGGAGGATGACATCCAGGTCCTGCTCACCCTGCGGGAGATCGCGCCTGTGAAGGCAGCCTATCATGAACTGACCCGCTGCTCCATTGTCTGCGTGTGCGGGGAGGGGCATCCCCTGGCCGCTGCGTCCCAGCTTACCCTTCCGCAGCTGGCGGAGGGCGGAAAAATCATCGTCTGTCCGCCGCCGGTCTATCCTCCCTCCCTGCTGTCGGTCCAGCACCAGGCCGTCGCCGGACGCGGTCCTGACCAGATGCTGTTCTGCGACAACCTGGACGTCGCCTCCGCCCTGATCCGGTCGGGCTACGCTTTTGCCATCATGGCCGACCTGCCGGGAGGCAGGCTGCCCGGCCTGCGGTATATCCCTCTGCCGGAGTTTGGAGCGTTATCCTACGGAGCAGCCTATCTCTCCGGCAAGAAATCCCCCACTCTGAAATGTTTCCTGGCTACCGCGCAATCCCTTATTCTGGAGCAACCTGCCTAGCGCTTCCTTTGAAGGCCCATCGCGGAACGCACCTTACAAAACGCGCCGCTTTTAAAAAATCTCGGGATTATATACGAAAGCTGCGGAACTCTGCCCAAGCAGCAGATTCCGCAGCTTTTCCCCTGGTCCCTGATGAATCCAGCGCATGGCTGGCCGTTTCCTAACCGCGCAAAGTCCTCCGGCATCTGCCGGAGGACTTTGCGCTACAGCGATCTGACTTTCGGGATGCGGCTGCCACCCACTCTACAAAATTGTGTGTGACCACAACCCCAGCTTCTAGTTTAGGTGTTTTCGAAGCCCGGCTTCCGGCATTTCACGCCCATCAAATCCTCATAGACGCGCACCAGAGCCCCCTTGTACTTATCACCATACCCCTTCAGCATAGACATCTTATAGATGGAATTCATCGCATCCAGAACCGGAACAGGAAGTCCCTTCAGAGATGTAATTTCCACACAGCTTACGATATCTTTGTATGCGTCGTTGATCGTGAAACCATAATCGAAGTTTCCTTCCAGAATCTGAGGAATGAAGAATTTGGACGCGCCGCTCTGAGCTGTCCCAGTGTTGATCACCTTTCCGATCTGCTCCGGTTCCAGCCCAAGCTTAACGGCCACAGTCATCATTTCGCAGAAGGCCACCACATTGATGTCATAGATGCAGTTGTTGATCATTTTCGTCATCTGTCCGCTTCCGCTGGGGCCCATGTAGTAGATGTCGCTTCCCATCATGTCTAAATAGGGCTTCACCTTTTCGAAATTTTCCTTTGTTCCGCCGCACATGATGGTCAGTGTGCCGTCCTCCGCCTTGGACTGGCGGCCGGAGACGGGCGCGTCCACAAATCCGATCCCCTTTGCTTTCAGTTCCTCTGCCATTTTTAATGTGGGCAGATATGCAATGGTGCTGCAGTCCACCAGCAGTTGCCCCGGTTGCATGTGAACGGCTAGGCCATCCTCTCCAAGGACAACCTGCTCCACAATCTTGGTCCCCGGCAGGCACAGGAAAATGATATCCGCATCCCACAGTTCCTTGACCTGGGTAGTGGCATGGATGCCCCGCGCCTCAAAGTCCGGGAACATGGCGTCGCTGATGTCGTTCACCACATACTCACAGCCACACTTACTCAGATTTAACGCCATACCCTTTCCCATTTGACCAAGACCCATAAACCCGATTTTCATAACCTCGCTAGCTCCTTTCATTCTATTCTTATTCTAAATGTTCGCTTTTCGCTTCGCTTCTATCGGCCTTTTCCAGCTTGTCAAACAGTGCGGCAGCCGGCAAAACCGCTGAGACTCCACAGATCATCAGCGCAATACGCAGTGCCTCTCCCACCTCTTCTATGGAGGCGCCCTCCTTGATGGCTAGGTTCCCGTGAACTGTAATTGTGGTCTCCACGCCTCTGGCGCAACCCAGAATCATGATCATCAGTTCCCGATATTTCTTGGGTATCACCTGCTCTCCGCGGTTGCACGCCACGTACACATTCTTAAACGCCGCTAAAAGCTGTGGATCATTTGCCAGCTGGAAGTAAAACTCAGGTAACGCGCTCCCTCTGATCCGATGCATCTCATCCAGCTGTTCCCACGCTCTTTCTATCTGGATTGGGTCTGTCTGTTTCACGGCAATCCTCCTTTCCTGCATAAGATAGCGTCTTTCGCCGTCTTGCGGCAGTTTTCCTCTGTACCAGTCCAGCGTCACTTTTGATTTTTACCGCCCAGCTTATTGAGCAGGACGGTGGCCAGGATGATCAGGCCAATGACGATAAAGATGCCCAGCATCCCCTTCCCCATGTACTCCAGGTTCAGGATGAAATTGTAGGGTTCAAACATAGCTTGCAACCTCCTTTAGCCGAAGAAGCCCAGGATCAGCCCGCTGGCGATCACCGACGCGATCTGTCCCGACACGTTTACCCCAATGGAATGCATCAGCAGGAAGTTGTACTTGTCCTCCTCCTGCCCCAGCTTGTGCACGATGCGCCCGGCCATGGGGAACGCCGAAATGCCCGCCGCACCGATCATCGGGTTGATCTTCTTCTTCAGAAACAGGTTGAGCAGCTTGGCGAACAGCACGCCGCCAGCCGTGTCGAACACAAACGCGAACAGCCCCAGGCCCAGAATCAACAGCGTCTCCGGCGCCAGGAACTTCTCCGCCTCCATCTGGGACGCTATGGAAATCCCCAGGAAGATGGTCACCAGGTTGGCCAGCACGTTCTGCGCTGTCTCCGACAGAGAGTTCAGCACCCCGCACTCCCGGATCAGGTTGCCGAACATCAGGAAGAAGATCAGCTCCGCCGACCCCGGCGCCACCAACGCCGCGATCATCAGAATCACGATGGGAAACAGAATCTTCGTCCGCTTGCTCACCGCCGCCGGCTTGTACTCCATCCGGATCTGCCGCTCCTTCTTCGTGGTCAGCAGCTTGATGATAGGCGGCTGGATAATGGGTACCAGCGCCATGTAGGAGTACGCCGCCACCATGATCGCCCCCAGATACTGGCTGCTCAGCGCAATGGCCACCGCGATGGCCGACGGGCCGTCCGCCGCCCCGATGATCGCGATGGACGCCGCATCGTTGATGTCAAAGAACATCGACGCCAGGCACAGCGTCATGAAGATGCCGAACTGCGCCGCCGCCCCGAAGATCATCAGCTTCGGATTGGACAGCAGCGGACCAAAGTCGATCATCGCCCCAATCCCGATGAACAGCAGCAGCGGGAACAGCTCATTGGCGATGCCCGCGCTATACAGCGTCTCCAGCGCCCCGAAGTTCACCCCCGGGATGTTCACCAGGATCGCGCCAAACCCGATGGGCAGCAGCAGGGTGGGCTCCATCTCCTTCTTGATCGCCAGGTAGATCAGCAGGCCCCCAAGCGCCCACATCACCAGCGTCTTCCAGGTGATCCCCATGATCCCTTCCAGCAGAAATTCCATACCTACACTCCTTCTCCTCACTTTTACTCAGTGGGAAGCCCTGCCCTTAACACTGTGCTCCCCTTTGATTTATATCTGATATACTCTGACTCATTTAAGTACAGCGAGTTCTCCAAAAACTCTCTCAATCTGAATAGCAGCATATGAATAGAGTCGCTGGCAAAACACTCAGAGCGATTCATCATTTTTCTGCAGGAAGTACTGCTTGTGCTTTACATTTCTCCCCCTGTTTGTTGCGCATCTTCGCCTTGGAGGCAATGCCAAGGGCTGTTTCATAGCACAGCAGTGAAACTGTGGCCACAGCGGCAATCACCAAATACATCACTGCAAATCCTACATTCTGTGCCAGATTGGCCGATAGTGGCAGGAAAATCAATCCACCCACCATGGCAATCCCCGAAATTTTCGAATTGGCATTGGCTGCCTCTGCAGGATCTTCATAGATCACTCGTGATACGATATTGATGGCGTGCGCTCCGGAAAATCCAATCCCGTAGAATAAAACGATGAGGAAAACAAGGAAAAAGGCAGAATACTCACCGTAAAGGATCATCATCAGATTCGCCAGGATCACCGCACCGAGGAGCACCCCTATGTAGAGCCGTTCCTTCAACCATTCCAACATACGGCCATTTAGAAAGGAGAACGCCGCAGCACATACTGTAGCACTGCTCAAGACGACAGATGCAACATCAAGCGGGATCCCATCCCTCTCAAAAAATGTCGTCAGATAGGTGGTAATATAGCTGACCCCTCCGCTCAATCCCATGTCTCCCACTAGGCACAGCCAAAAGACAGGGCTTGCATAGATGCTGCGATGCCCTTTTGCAGCCGCGCGTACGCCGCTCTCCTTTGGCGCCATCACAGCCGCCGTATGACTGCCATACGCAACCTGGCCAATCTGCTTGGGATCCGTGGCAATAATCAGGAACTTTGCGGCAAATACCATCACTGCGCCGTTGATCAAGTGAAGAATACCCCACACGCTCAGCAGATCCATCCTTGTATACATCTGTCCGCTTAAAAATTGATAGAAAGCCTGTCCGATCAGCGCAAATCCAAAAATAGTGGAAATCTTCCTGGCCTGTCCCTTCACATACCAGTTCGCGATGATCTCTGACATCACCACATGTCCGCCCAAAACCAACGTGGCTCCCAACGCCAGCAGGAACAGCACTAATGTGAGCAGACTATCTCCGAACAGCTTTGTACTGGCTGCCACTGTAAACGATAGGATTGCGTCAAAATACAGGATCGCTTTCAAAGGGACTCTTTTTTCGATGGAAGTCAACAGTACCGAACAGATAATGCCGGTCACTGAAATAATCATCGTGAGGTTTCCCATCTGAACCATATCTACCTGAAACGTCTCCAGCATCGTGCCATATCCCGCTGAATACAGTCCATTCCCGCTCATTGCCACAAAGATAAACAGGATGCATCCCACCGAAACGCGCGCTCCGCTAAACTGATTCATTTCTCTTTCCTTTCCGTCCCCACGTCTTTCTTTATCCAAAGTTTAGCTTCTTAGCTTCATACTCTGGTCCAGATCTTTCCCGGAGCTATGGCCTATCCCTTCATTCCAGGCGCTCATCAATCCGGATCTGATACCGCTTTCCTCTGACATTCATCTGGAACTCTCGGGCAGAGCCCACTGCAGCTGCCACAGACGCAGATAGGATTGCCGGCAGTACCTCTGAATCTGGTTGGCTTTTTCTCTCCTCGCGCTTTTGGAAAAACCGAATGGCTACCTGTTCAAACATCGCATAGCTCAGCACGTCTTCTTCCTGTTCCACGTACTGCTCGGGCAGTTCAGACCGCAGCTTCTCCAGCTCAGGAGGAATCAGATCGGCGGGACGGCAATCGATTGGCTGCTCATCCCCAATAATCTGTTTTCGAAACCCCGGATCTACAGCCACAGGTGTGCGGCCATACTCTCCCCGAACCAGGCCTTTGAATTCTTTACTGACGGTTTTATACCGTTCTCCGGCAATCACATTCAGGGCGGCCTGCGTCCCAACGATCTGGCTGGTTGGCGTCACCAGGGGCGGCCAGCCAGACTCTTCGCGCACCTTCGGTACTTCAGCAAGCACCTGTTCCAGCATGTCTTTTTTCCCCGCCTGCTTTAGTTGGCTGACCAGATTGGAGAGCATTCCGCCCGGGACCTGATACAGCAGTGTATTGTCATCTACTCCCAGCATTGCGGGATCCAACAGGCCGCACTCCAGATATTTGTCGCGCAGTTTAGAAAAATACGCTTGGATTTTACTTAGCTTCCTCAAATCCAGGCCCGTGTCATATTCTGTATCCTGCAAGGCCGCGACCATAGATTCTGTAGCTGGATGCGACGTCCCCATCGCCAGTGGGGACATCGCTGTGTCAATGATGTCTACACCGGCCTCAATGGCCTTCAGATGCACCATACACGCCAAACCTGAGCTGTAATGGCTGTGAAGTTGGATGTGGACCTTTACCGTTTCCTTCAACGCTTTAACCAGTTCTCCAGTGCGGTATGGAGTGAGCAAGCCTGCCATATCTTTAATGCAAATGGAGTCAACTCCCGCATTTTCCAGTCGCTTGGCATAATCTGCAAAATACGTCAGGTCGAAAACGGGACCTGTCGTATAGCTGATAGCGCCCTGCACATGTACATTTGCCTTTTTAGCGGCCTGAATTGAGCTCTCCAGATTTCGAATATCGTTAAGTGCATCGAAGATACGCAGAATATCGATCCCGTTATCCACCGACTTTTGAACAAAATACTCTAACACATCATCGGAATAGTGCCGGTAGCCCAACATATTTTGTCCTCGGAAGAGCATCTGCAGCTTGGTCTTGGGCATCTCTCTGCGGATCACACGCAGACGCTCCCAAGGGTCCTCTTCCAAAAATCGCAGGCAGGCATCAAACGTTGCTCCGCCCCACACTTCTGCGGAATAGAAGCCCACCTCGTCCATGGCCTTCAATATAGACCTCATCTCGTCTGTCGTCATACGTGTCGCGATCAAGGACTGATGCGCGTCCCGCAAAACCGTTTCCGTAATCTTGATGCCCGACAATCTTCGCGCCTCCTTTCACAGCTCCAAGCAGACGCTTACCCGACCACGCACAATACCATGCCGGTATCTACAGAGTCCCCCTTCACTACAGAAATTCCTGTAATCGTACCATCGCAAGGGCTGTAGATCTCATTCTCCATTTTCATGGCCTCCAGGGTAATCAGCACGTCCCCTTTCTTCACGGCATCCCCCTGCTTGACTCTTACCTCCAGAATGGTGCCAGGCATCGGAGCGTGGATCTGGTTCCCATCTCCAGGGGCCGTCGGCGCCTTTTCTTCCGTTGCGGCCGTAGTGCTGGATTGAGCCGCCTTTGGGGCAGCGGGCGGTGTCACGCGGGGGGCCGGGCCAGGGACACGGGGGGCTACCATCCCGTTGCGCACGGCAGGCGCCGTGCCCCGTCCGGATCCATTGGACTCCACTGTCACATCATAAGCAACCCCATTGACAGTAACCGTGTAACTTTTCGTCATCATTCTCGCTCCCTATTCAGAAATTTGATCCAGTTTCACAATCTTGACGTTCGCAATATCTGTGCGCAGTTCCTCCGCAAGCACCGCCGAGATCATCGCGGTGAGTTTCTGGTCCTCATGCTGCCGCTGACGCTCCAGGTCCATATTCCTTTTAGCTTCTTGAGCATCCGTTGGTTGAGCAGCAACTGCTTCCTGCTGCGGCGATTTTTCCGCCGTCCGCCTATGGTCCAGTCCGTTCCATATTCTTCGCAGTGTAATCAGGCCGGCCATGCTGATGATACACAGCAGTCCAAGCAACACAGCACTAATTTCCAAAAGAGTTAGTTCAGTAATCGGCATGATTCTTCTTTCCTTTCCCCGGACGTTTTTTCCCGCAGTCCGTTCGGTGGAAGATTTAATCTTGATACAGTTCTTCTATTTCCCTTTCGCTCATTCCCAGAAGCTCAGAGAGTACCTGTTGGGAGTGCTCTCCCGGTTCCGGCACAAAATCTTCCTCCGGTATCTGAAATCGGTCAAATTTCAGGGGCAGCCCCAGAACATGGAACGTCCCCTCTTTCCTGTCTCGCACCCAGCGAGATAGACCCGCCTGTTCCAGATAACCGCTACGGCAGATTTGCTCCTGCGTATTCACCTCTCCCGCTGGAATTCCGTTGCTCTGGAATAGAGAAGCCAGCTCAGTCTTGGTCATCTGCCTGGTGATTGGAAATAAAATACTTTCTAGCTTTTTGATGTTTCTCAGCCTGCTCTCAGAATCCAGGAAATCCGGATCTTCCAGCAGGTTCGGCAGCTTAAGCGCATGCGCAAGGGCACTGAAATGCTCCTGTGTCGCCGCCTCCACCATAACCGCTCCGTCCCTTGTCGGTAACGTCTGAAGCAGCGCCTTGGTCCTGGATCGGTTCCCCGTTTTGCGGATTTTTGTCCCGTGGTTGAGATACTCTGCCGTGGCTCCATCAGAAATCGTCATCATGGCACTGAGCATGGGCACATCCACCCTCAGTCCCTGTCCGCTCTTCCTGCGGCTGATAATCGCGGCAAGGATTCCAATGACTTCGTAGAGCGACGCACACACATCTGCAATGGAGGATCCGGCCCGTACGGCTTCCCCATTTTCCTCTCCAGTCACGCTCATAAATCCGCTCATGGCCTGCGCCAATGTGTCAACGCACCCCCGGTCACGGTAGGGGCCCGTCTGCCCAAACCCTGAGACCGAGCTGTAGATCACATTTGGATTGACCTTCTTCACGTCCTGGTAGGAAACTCCCAGCCGTTCCGTCACTCCCGGTCTAAAGTTTTCTGTTACCACATCACACAACTGGGCAAGACGAAGGAAAACCTCCCGGTGGGCCGGCTTGGACAGATCCAGTTGAAGATCTTTTTTCCCGCTGTTGATGGCAATGAAATAGGCGCTGGTTCCGCCAAACGTGGGCTCAGTACTTCTGGAAAATTCCATCATCTTTCCTGCATGCTCGATTTTGATGACCTCGGCACCCAGGTTCTGCAAGATCTGCGTTCCCAGAGGGCCGGCCATAAATCGTGTCAGGTCAAGGATTCGTATCCCGGACAGCGGTTTTTCCGTCATCGCGCAGTTCCCTCCTGCTTTTCCTGTTCCTTTGGTGATGTCAGAAGTTCAATCTCAGCTTCTCCCATCCCCAGAAAATCCCGGAGAACTGGGCGGGTATCTTCTCCTGGTTGAGAGGCAAAGGAAGTCTCCGGAATTTGAAACGTTTCAAAGCGAAGTGGAAATCCAACCACTCGAAAGCTTCCCTCTGCGGAATCTCTCACCTGTGTAATCAAGCGATGGAATTGGATGTACTCGTCCTCCAGAAGCTGATCCAAAGTGTTGATCGGCCCTGCAGGAATTTTTTGTGCCAGCAGCTTATCTGTCAGCTCCTTCATAGTCATCTGCCGTGTCTTCGCGAAGATGATCGGCTCCAGCTCATCGGCGTTCTCACATCTTTTGTACATACTGTTAAATCTTGGGTCTTTCTCCAATCCCTCCAATCCCAGCACCTGAGTCAGCGCTTTGAACTGATGTTCCTGCGCCGCCATACAAATGACCAGCCCATCCTTCGCCTCCACCGGCTGGAACAGGCCCACCAACTGGTGCCGGCTTCCTTTGGGCCTCGTGATTTCTCCTGTGTTCATGTACTTGGACATGGAGTCAGGCATGGCGGTAAGCATCACGCTAAGCTTGGCCGTCTCGATATGCAGGCTTTGTCCCGTTTTATCTCGATAGAGAATCCCGGCAAGCACACCAATTGCTCCATAAAGCCCTGTGAACAGGTCGGCAATTGGTACACCTGCCTTGGTATAGGCCCCGCCATTTTCCCCGGTGATGCTCATAAAGCCGCTGAGCGCCTGAATGATCGCATCCTGATCGTCCAGATACCGGAAATGTCTTGCCTTCCCGTAACCGCTGATGCTCAGCCGGATCAGGTCCGCTCTCCGTTCCAGCAGGACCGCCTTATCCAGCCTCAGAGTTTCGATCTCTTCCGGCCTCAGATCTTCCACTAAAATATCCGACCGCTCCAAAAGGCGCAGGAAGACTTCCCGATGCTCTGATTTTTTTAAATCCAAGACAACGCTCTTTTTACCACGATTAAAGCTGATGTAGGAAATACTGGTCTTTCCGTGGCGTGTCCCTTCCCGCCGAATGGGGTCTCCGCCGGGCGGCTCGATCTTCAGGACCTCCGCCCCTAGATCACCCAGTAGCTGCGTGCAGAACGGACCGCACATATTTTGCGTTAAGTCCAGGATCCGAACCCCGACCAGAGGCCGTTCCATCCCATTTTGCTCCTTTCTCGTTCCCTTCTCTTCCCAAAACCATGCGGTCTCCGCTGCTTACACAGGCCGGATGCCCTGTTTCTTCTTTGGTGTAGGCAGGAAGCACATATCTTGGTTTTTCGTCCGGAGAATATCCAGTTGCTGGATGATCCTCTTTCTGGTTTCATGGGGCGCGATGATGTCGTTGCAAATCAGCCGTTCCGCCGTAGTATACACATCTCCGGTTGCTCGTTTGAACTCCTCTACCAGCTGCTTCATCTTCGCCTCCGGGTCTTCTGCAGCGGCCAGCTCCCGGCGGAAGAGCACCTTCACCGATCCCTCCGGGTTGGTTGCTGAGGCTACAAAAAACGGCCAGTGAAGGATGCAGTCCATATTCTGTCCGAATCCGCCCATCGCCACAGCGGAAGCACCGAACTGCTTACGCAGTACTACACCGATTTTGGGAACGGTAGCCGCACCCATAGCATAGCAGGCCTTTGCTCCATGCCGGACGATTCCCTTGTGCTCCTGATCCACCCCGGGCATGAACCCCGGGCAGTCGGTGAACCAAATCAACGGGATATTATAAGCATCGCAAACGTCCACAAAATGGGCCATCTTATCCGAGGCGTCCACATCCAGGCAACCGGCCAGGTGCACGGGGTTGTTGGCAATAATGCCCACAGAGCGGCCGTCAATCCGGGCCAGCGCAGTGATCAGGTTTTTTGCAAACAAAGGCTGGATCTCAAACACACTACTCTCATCGCACACCAGCTCGATGACCTGCATCATATCAAAGCCCTTGTTCAGATCATCGGGAATGATATCGTCCAGCTCATAGATCAGTCGGTCGGGATCGTCGTCATACTCGTATTCCGGCGGCATTTCGTGACAGTTCTGTGGCATGTAACTCAGGTACAGCTTGATCTTCTCGATACAGTCCTCGTCGTTGGTTGCCAGGCAGTGAGTATTGCCGGAGATGGCGTTGTTGGTGTACCCGCCGCTGAGGAACTCCGGGTCCACATCCTGTCCGATGGCCTTTTTGATGGGCTCCGGCCCGCAAATGTACATGCGGCTGGTCTGATCCACGCTGATGATGAAGTCCGTCAGAGCGGGGATGTAGGCTCCGCCGCCCGCGCAATTGCCCATGATGGCCGACACCTGAGGGATGTATCCAGAGTTGGCGATGTTCACCATCATCTGGCTGATGGCCTGGGTCATATTCCCCTCCTGGAACCGTGCTCCGGCTGTATCAAAAATCGCCACCAGCGGTGCGCCCATGCGGGCCGCCTCCATGGATATGTAAGAGGACTTCAAGTTGCTGCCCCGGCCCAGGCTTCCGCCCATTACAGTAAAGTCGTTCCCGTAGAAGTAAGTCAGCCTTCCGTTGATTTTGCCGCAGCCGGTGATGATTCCATCAGCCGGAGTCTTCTTCTTGTCCATCCCCAGTTCTTTGCACTGAGACTGGGTAAACAGGTACTGCTCAACGAACGTTCCCTCATCAAACAGCAGGTCGATCCGCTCCCGGATGCTGAGCTTTCCCTTGGAGTGCATCAGTTTCTCAATGGCGGCCTCCCCGCCGCCCATCTTGAATTCCTCCCGCTTTTCCAGCAGCTGTTCAATCTTGGCATAGTTTTCAGTATTCTTGATCCCATCCATGTCCAGCACCTCCTCACTCATTCATATACTCACGGCATCTGCCACTTCCTGCTGCGTCATTCCAAGCACCTGCATCAATACCTCTTGTGTATGCGCACCGAGCGAATCAACAAATCCGTCGCTGCGGGTTTCAAAGGCGCTGTACTTCAAAGGACTCCCAAGAACTCTGAAATCGCCCGCCTTGTCATCATGCACGTTTACAATAATCCTATCATGGATAGTCTGCGGCAGTTCAGAAAGCTGCTGCATGTCGTACATGACTCCATGAGCGATCTTGTATTTACTACAGATTGCCGCAAGCTCGGCAATGGTAAAGTTCACAGTATGCGAGTTGAGTAGTTCCTCAACCTCGCTTCTGTGTTCCAGCCTGGTCTGCAGGCTGTTGAATTTTTCACTGTCGTACACCTCTGCGGGAATGCCGATGTCCTCGCAAAATCCCTGCCACTTATGCTCCAAAGGGCTACGATTGTCCGGGTTACAGATAATGGCACCGTCTTTTGCAGGCATGGGGTAAAATACGGCGGACGCTCTATGGGCATTGCCGGTAGGATAAGGCACATCACCATAGGTTAGGTACTTGCTAAGCGCATCCGGAATCATGTTTAAGAGGCAACCGAACTTATCCACATCCACATGGATGCAGTCCGCATTTTTGTCCCGATAAATCAGGCCAGCAATGGTTCCAATTGCTGCATAAGCACCTGTAAGCAGGTCGGAAATCTGCGGGGTAATCTTGGTTGCAGGGCCTTTCATGGTCATGGAAGTCATACTCATGTAGCCGCACATAGCCTGCAGCGTGGCATCACTGGCAGGATAATCCTTCAGCACGCCTTTCCGGCCGAAATTGGTTATGGAGACGTATACGATTTTATTGTTTACTTTCTGCACATCCTCATAACCAAAGCCGAGTTCTTCCGCTATGCCGACGCCAAAGTCTTCCACCACTACATCGCACTTGGCCGCAAGATTCAGGAGAATCTCGTTCTGCTTGACATCGGTGATGTCGAGCTTTACGCTCTTCTTATTCCTGTTGATAAAGGCATATGCAATACTGGAGCCATCATTCGCTTCGCCTCTCTGTCTGCTGGCATCGCCATCAGGGGGTTCGATCTTAATAATTTCCGCGCCAAGATCGGCCAGATACTGAGTGCAAACAGGGCCGCACAGATTTTGGGTAAAGTCCAGCACGCGGATCTTGCTCAACGCTTTCTCTCCCATAATTTCCCCCTCCTGTGTTACACCTTTACAGCACCTTCATAGCTGTAAAGCGCTTTGATTTCTTCATCGCTGAGACCCAAGAGGTCCTTCAGCACCTCTGCTGTATCCTCACCGGCCTGGCTGGCCTTGCGATACTTGGGAATACTGATCTTGTCAAAATGGATTGGAAGATCCACAGTCTTACAGTATCCGAATTTATTGTCGTAGACCATGGAGACCATGTCGTTATCCTCCAAATACCGGTTGCAGAGGGCCATGTTCACAGTGTTTACCTCGCCCACAGGAATTCCAACGGCTCTGCACCGACTCGCGAGTTCCGCCATTGAGTACTTTGCCGTAATCACATTAATGGGTTCTTCCAATGCTTTACGGTTCGCACAGCGGGATGCCCCATCGGCAAACCGTTCGTCCCGCGCCAGTTCGTCCAACCCAAGAACCTTCATAAATGCTTCAAATGCTGCGTCATCGGATGCATCTACCATCAAAAGACCGTCAGTTACGGGAACCGGTTGGCAAAAGCCAACTTCATGATCTGCGTTTCCGTTCGGTCTGGTAACCACACCGGTGTTCAGATATTTCGCCATCTCATAGGCAGTCAGAGTCATATCGGCACACTGCATAGATGTATCGATCATGGTTCCTTCGCCGGTTTCCATCTTGTAATAAATTCCACCCATTAGCGCCACAGCGGATACCACAGAAGCGTACACATCCGCAAGCGAAGACCCGGCCTTCATCCCAGTGCTTCCTTCTTCGCCGTTCACGCTCATGAAACCGCTGGTAGCCTGGATGACAAGGTCGCTGGCAGGAAGGGCAGAACACGGGCCGGTTTGGCCATAGCCAGAAACAGCACTGTAAATCAGGTTGGGATTCACTGCCTTCAAATCCTCATAGCCCAGACCCTGACGATCCATGGATCCAGCCTTAAAATTTTCGGTCACAATATCACTCTTGGCCACTATCTTTTTATAAATATCCTTGTGGCCCGGTTGGTTGAAGTCAAGCTGGATGCACTTTTTGTCCTTGTTCATGCACATGAAGTAATAAGTAGTGTTATGCTGATGCGGCCCATTGATGCGGTTTACATCAAAGGCCTTTCCGGGGCGCTCTGTTTTGATAACCTCTGCACCGAGATCCGCCAAGATCTGAACAGCCCACGGGCCTGCAGTCATCACTGACTGATCCATAACCCGAATTCCCTCCAACGGTCTTTGCGTCATATTGTTTCTCCTTTCTGATGAGAGCGAGGGCTGCGCCCCGCTCCCATTCCCGTATTGGCTGTGGTGAGGCGGCGGGGGCGGGGCCTCTGCCGCCTCACCTGTGGTTTTAATGGACTGCCTCGGTCTGTCAGCCGGCAAACCCGATACCCGCCATAACTGCGGCCGCGACTAGAAGAACAACGGTACACAGCAGCATCTTCTTGAACAGGGTATCCGCCGCCCACTCCTTATTGCCGCTCATGATACCCACGGCCATGCCGCCCAGAGAGGACACCGGGCAGCCACAGGTGGCGTTGGCCCCGAAGGCCAGGGCGGTAAACAGGGCGTAGGGATTGACCCCTGTCGCTGCCGCCAGGTCCGGAATGGTGGGGCACATGCTGGGTAGGATCACGCTGGTGATGGAGGTGACCATGGACAGCAGTCCGCCGATCAGGGCATAAATGGGCTTAATGGTGACGGAGTTCATGACGTTCTGCAGCAGGGACACCAGCAGGTCCATTCCGCCGGCTTCCCGTACCACCCCGATGAGCATGCACACACCGGAAATCATGATCAGGGCATTCCAGGGCACGTCCGCGATAACCTGTTTTTGATCCGCGCAGCCCAGCAGCAGCAGCACCGTAGCTACCGTAATGGCAGACAGGCCCAGCTCCATCTTCAGTACCAGCGCCAGCACCACGAAGACCAGCAGGCCCAGCATGGTGATCTTCTGCTTGGCGGTGAGCTTTTCTCCCACCTTTTTCTCTGCCACAGGCCAGCGCTCCAGCTTCCAGCCCCGGAACATGATATAGATGATGGCGAAGCTTACTACGCTCATGAGCAGGGCCCGGATGTACATAAAATTGGGCGCCAGATTGACTCCAAAGTACTCCATGGAGTAGTTGTTGCAGATGATGCCGATGATGGATACGGGCGAGCCGATCCCCACCGTGCAGGCGGTGATGACCGACATCATCATGAACACCGGATCAATTTTCTGATCCCGGGCAATATTGGCCGCGATGGTGATCAGCAAGATATTCACGCCGGCGCCGTTGGCCGCGCCGACGGACACGGCAATGGCAGTGATGACATATACGATGATGGGGATCAGCGCCCGGCGGCCCCGGGCCAGCCCGGCCATCTTGTTGATGATGATGTTGAACGTGCCATTATTATTGGCGATGTTTAACATCAGGCTTACCGTCAGAACTGGCCAGAAAATATCAAACGGGAACAGCGAAGTAATGGGTTCGCCTCCCAGATCCCAGGAAATGCTACCGCCTTCCACTACAACAAACAGGCCAAAAATGAAGGCTACAGCCATGGACAGAATGCCGAGGTTCAGCTTGGTCTTGATGCCGACGACAATGGTTACAATAAAAATCACCAGTGACAGGGCAGGTATCAATTGCTCCATTTTAGACTCCCTTTCTTTTTCTTTCCGTTATCGTGAGTGGGCCGAATGAGCTTTCTATTGTCACCCCCATTCCGTTTTTCTTTTATAATAATGTTATAATTTACCCCTTCTTAAATTGCAAATTTCTATTTTTTATCACCAAATTTGCATCGCTTATCACCGTAAATTATTCTTGATTGGTCAATAAACTTATGTTATTATAAACGCATAAAGTTCCTCGTCCTTTGTGCTATCTGTCAAATGGGAGCTGTATACTTTATGAATATTACCTACACGAAGATTCTCCATTTTTTGACTGTTGCAAAGCATCTCAACATGAATTCTGCCGCGGGAGAGCTGTTCGTCTCACAGCCCGCACTCAGCCTGTCTATTTCTCGTCTGGAATCCGACTTGGGAGTTACCCTGTTCTACCGGGACAGAAACAAGCTGATTTTAAGCCGGGAAGGCGAGGCGCTTTATCCCCGCTTTGAGCAGCTCCGGCAGGACTATGACAGCATGCTGCGCGCCGCCAAGGAATTGGCGCAGCCTAGAGAGCAGGCTGTTAATATCAGTTTTTCCGGCAGTACTTACTTCTTCGCAACCTTTTCCATCACGAACCTCTTATCGCAATATCATGCTGCGGTAGTTAAAATATGTTTTTTAGATTATCAGCAGGCACTTTCTATGCTCCTAACCAAACAGCTTGACTTCGCAGTTTCCAGTGTGCCACTGAGCCATCCTGAGGTCTCTTCCGTTACGGTGATTAAAGAGCCCATTGGGCTCATTCTGCCAAAAGACCACCCGCTGTGTGACCAGGAAAGCCTGTCCCTCGCTGATGTTGCTCAAATCAGGCTGCATGGGTTGACCAAGCATCACGCATTCCGGCAGATCTGTGATGCCTATTTCGAGAATCACGGCATTACGCTCCAGTATCAAACAGAAGAGGACTATATGGATTACTATGATCACATCAAAGGCAGCGACAGCATGTGCGGCTTTTTATCCACACGGAAAAACTATGTGACAACCTTCATGCCGTTGGGCAAATATGATTACCTCACGATTGACAGCCCAGATTTGTACAGAAAGATCAGTATCTACTATTTGACCAACGGCAATAAGCAATTCGAATACAGCACACTCTTGGAAATGCTGAAGCGTGCCCTCATTTATCAAGGCCAACATTTTAATGAATATGGGCGGTCTCTGAGCGAAACTATTTATGGATCATTTTGAGTACCCCTCCAAATCTGGGTTAAACTACCATTCCCTAAAGTTTAAGTAGGGTATACCGTACCCACAGCGCACCTGACCGAATCAGCAGCGTGAGTCAGCCCTTCGTTCGTCCCATTGTACGGGGAAAAGTCGGCGGGCCAGTGGAGTCTGGTGCAAGCTGGATATCGGGCGATGTGGACAGGTGAACACGATTAGAGTGTAGTTCTCCTACAACGAGACAGGGAATCTGGCAAAAGCAGCAAAACGCCTCCGGGAACGGGAAGGACTGTACCCCAGCCACATCTTGTTGGACCAGAACTACCGAAACCGTGAAAATCTCAGTTATGCAAGGAACATGGCATTCGGCTCCCTGGCCAGTCTCGGGGATAGCCAGGCCAACATCGTACAGCAGGAATTTGAGCTAGAGCTCTTTACCAGCACACTGTTTCTATTCTGTGGGTGGCGGAGTGAAACAGAGATAAAAAAGCTCACTCCGCAGCAGTACCCGCTGGCTGATAGAGGGGCTGAACGTGGAGCAGTCGAGAACCCATAAAGCGGTAGTTGGAGTGAATTTGGTGTGAGCTAGGAAAGTTGGATATTTAATTATAAAAGCTGCCGAAAATTCCGGAAATTCGGCAGTTTTTGTTGTAAAACCATGGGGACAGGGAGCACCAACGCCACCGGAGTGACCTACGTGCAGGATGGGGCCTTCCAGATCCAGAAAGTCCCCAAGCCGGCCCACAGGATGAAGTGACACATCTCTTCTAAAGCCAGGTGTCTTATGGGCCACACCCGGATGACCACCCAGGGGAGCGAGAAGCGAAACTACAACACCCCCCCCTTTT
>ERZ779866.1943-NODE-1943-length-19539-cov-3.771915_pt1 | contig 19539 bp, 17 predicted proteins | sample MGYA00511248_ERZ779866 | MGnify/ENA primary metagenome ERZ779866 (study PRJEB29588, sample SAMEA2155758) | human gut metagenome | biome: human gut; feature: human-associated habitat; material: faeces | place: Denmark | collected 2008/2010 ... | reverse complement strand
GCGGCAGCGGCGGGCTTAATGCCTGCGCGCATCATCACCGGAATCAACGTGGAACCCACGGCAGCGGCGCAGCCGGCAGCAGACGGAAGAGCGATATTAATAAAGAAAGTCACGATCGTGCAGATCGGGATTAAGAGAACGCCCAAACCGCGGATCGGAGAAGCCAAGTAGTGTACAAGGCTACGGTCACACTGGGTGTAACTGGCAATGAAAGCAAAACCCATTGACGAGCAGATGTTCATCACCAGGGAATTGTTGGTCATAGACTTAGCAAACGAATTCAATGCACTGATCGGGTCGAGCGAGACTAAGCAAAGCACAAAACCGGCTGTGAAAAGCACAAGACGCGTTTCATAGCGTTTAACAAGGGCGTAAACCGTCACAATTGTCACGGCTATGGCCAGCCATTCAAGTAGAGACATGGGAAAAATCCTTGTAAAGGGTTAATAATCACGAGATTGCCGCTCTTAACGGTGACTTTCTCAAGGTGCTAAGTATCCTACTGTCTGACAGTTCTGCCTACAGGAAAATCCCTGAAGCAAAGTAGCAGTCGAATCCGTAAAATCCGACGTTTTTTTGACTTTGGCAGCATATTGAACAGTCGTTTCAGAAAATAACCTCGAATCCGGGCTTTTCTAGGTCACAATTCCTAATAAAAAACGGTTTTTTTGTGCTGGTTTGGTTAAACTGATCGCTTTCCTTGAAAAGAATAAGAAAATTGACAATGTTTGATCCCATCGCCATCACTTTTTGCGGCTATTTGCTGCTTATGGTTGTCATCGGTTTTATCGCCTGGCACTACACCCGAGATTTCAATGATTATGTTTTGGGCGGAAGACGTCTGGGCGGATTGGTGACCGCTTTATCGGTTGGCGCAAGCGACATGAGCGGCTGGCTTTTGATGGGTCTGCCCGGGGCTGTCTTTTTGTCGGGTATCTCGGAAAGTTGGCTTGCGATCGGACTTTGCATCGGTTCCTTTGTGAACTGGAAAATCGTGGCAGCCAGACTTCGTGTGTATACGGAAAGATGCAAAAACGCCTTGACGCTTCCCGACTATTTAAGTCACCGGTTTGATGATGACAAACGTTTATTGAGCATTATCTGCGCCGCCGTCATTTTGATTTTCTTTACGATTTATTCAGCTAGCGGCATGGTCGCAGGCGCCAGACTTTTTGAATCGACCTTTGATATTTCCTACTCAAGCGCATTGTGGATCGGCGCTGCGGCCACGATTCTTTATGTTTTTATCGGCGGATTTCTGGCGGTGAGCTGGACTGACACTGTGCAGGCAGCCATGATGTGCGTAGCGTTGGTGGTTACGCCGATTGTGGTGATGACGGAACTGGGCGGTTTTTCTGAAACAATCGGTAAGGTGAGCACCATTGATACGTCCATGCTGGATATGTTTAAGGGGCAAACCGCCATCGGCATTGCGTCGCTTTTAGCTTGGGGCTTGGGCTATTTCGGACAGCCTCACTTGCTCGTGCGTTTCATGGCAACGAAATCCATTAAGGTGATTCCGACAGCATGCCGCACCTCCATTATCTGGATGCTTTTCTGTTTGTCGGGTGCCGTGAGCGTGGGCTTTTTCGGCTGCGCCTATTTTGCTGAACATATCACCCAAGGCACTTCTGTGCTCGCCAACCCGGAATTGGTGTTCATTGTTTTAACTCAGGTGCTTTTTAATCCGTGGATTGCCGGTATTTTGATGTCGGCTATTTTGGCAGCTGTCATGAGTACGCTGTCTTGCCAGCTTTTGGTTTGCTCATCAACTCTGACAGAAGATTTTTATCGCGCCTTTATCCGTCCTCAGGCCTCAACTCGCGAACTGATTTGGTTCGGACGCGCGATGGTTTTGATGGTGTCTCTCGTGGCTATATTTATTGCCATGGATCCGCAAAGTAAGGTCCTCGGTTTGGTGAGTTATGCCTGGGCAGGTTTCGGGGCTTCGTTTGGACCAGTCATCATCATGAGTCTGTGGTGGAAGCGAATGACTAAAAACGGCGCATTGGCCGGCATGATTACGGGCGCAGTAACCGTGATTGTCTGGAACACTTTCGGCTGGTTCGGACTCTACGAAATTATCCCGGGCTTTTTCCTCGCGCTGCTCGCGATTGTCATTTTCTCTTTGATCGGGCAAAAACCCTCTCAAGCCATGAAAGATATTTTTGATGAGGTCGAGGCTTCTGTGCGTGAGGGGAAAGACCTCGTCATGAAATAATCCCACAGAGTGGGGGTAGCGGTATTGGTTACTCTCTTTCAAATAAAAAAAGCCCGCCTGCATAAAGCGGACGGGCAGTGCACAAATCGTTAATTACTTAACAATTTTCACCGTATCAAAAGCGGCAACCGGTTGGCCGTTCACACTCGTAAAGAGATAGAGTTCAGAGACCACATCCTTAAACGAGAAAGCCGTGGCGCCCTTAACCGGGAAGGTGATCACAGCGTCGGCAAGACCGTCGCCGTTCACATCCTTGGCGGTGACCTTCGTGGGTTTAGCCATTTGCTTATTCAATTCAATGGAGCCGTCAGGATAGGGAGAGCCGAAGTGGGTCTTCTTGGTGTCAAGCTTAGTGGCATCAAAGCCCTTCTTGGAAAGAAGCACCACATCCACTGTGCCCGTATCAGACTGACTTAACGTGTCTTTGGTGATCACGATTGAATGTTTATTTAAGCGGGTCACCCAGTCGCCGGTCTTCGCCAGGACATCATTGAAGGAGGCAACGTTAAAGGCATGCATAAATTCGCGAGCCTTTTCGCGATCGACTCCTGCAATCGCTTTGGCTTGGGCCTGAGCGTCCATCACAGCCTTGGTCGCAGCCTTTTCATAAGCAACGCGGTCTTTTTCAAAGGCGGCGCGTTCTTTGGGCATCCAATCCAAGAAGTTTTGCATGGCAAGGAACGTGTAGATCGTGCGATCCGGGCTGTAGCTTACCTGTTCAGGCGTGGCGTGGAACTGAGCCTTGGTGCCCGTTTTCCAATCCATGTAGCTTTGAGCTGCAGCGGGACCGGCTAACGGGAAGGCAGGGGCGTAGAACTGTTCGCTCGGACGGCCGGCGGCACGCCAGGCAATCGTCATCAACGGGTCCTTATTCAATTGGAAGACCACGGAGTCAAAGGTACCGATATTGCAGATATCCTGCATGGTTTCGTGGTCCCAGCCGCTTTCACGCTTTTCGAACTTGGAGTGACCGCGGATGAAGCCCTTCACATCCTCAACAGTGAGCTTTTTCTTCGGCACGATGGCCATCGGGTAGTCATTGACGTTCTTGTATTCCTGACCGGTGAGCATTTCAAGGATCGTGAAGACGCGTTCCTTGTTGCGCGGGAAGATGCGGCGGGCTTCAGGCTGATAGGCTTCGCGGAAGCTGAAGTCAGAGTAGTCGCCGGCCTTAGCAGGCTTGTAGGTGCCCTTATTGATCGCGTTTTGCACTAAATCAGGAGAGGCAATGACGTTTTCCTTGTCGTTGAGATCAACGTTATCCAACGAGAAGGCATTGGCCATGAAAGCGATTTCATTGTCTTTGACCTTACGGGCTAAGTAGCGGTGACCGCGAAGCAGAGCGATTTGCCAGGCTTCGTTCTTATCGGCAATGGTATAGGTGCGGCCCATGTGGAAGTAGCCGTACTTTTGCATGAGTTCAATGACGATATCCACACCGTGACGGGCAGAGGTGGCGCGTTCTGCAACCAAACGGCGGATACCGTAACCGATGCCGCCGTCATTGAATTTTTCTTTTTCTTCGATGGTGATGTTGCAGTTGTTGGTGACGATCACCACACCGTTTTCATTCATAAAGCCGTCGGAGAAGCTAGAGCCTTCCGGAGCCAAGGTTTGCGTCCACCAGAAGCCGAAGGTCTTTGCTACCTGCGGGATCTTGGCAGCTGCCGGTTCAAATTCGATCATTTCGCCGGCTTTGTGTTCAGCTGCGGGCACCCAGTATTGATTGGTGATGATGCGACGGTCGTTGTCTTCGTTGTGACCGATGATGATTTCACCGGTGGCAGAAGCGTCTTTGCCGACGATTACGGTGAAGCAGGCCTGAGAAGAAAGGCTGACACCGGCCAATAAAGCGCCGAGGCATACGGCAAGGGCAGTTTTTTCATGGGGAACGATCCTTATAGGAATGGGTTGGGCGGATGAACACAAAGAGGTTCACATTTTGGATATCTTCTTATGAAGACAAATAGAGTTTACACCCTTTTTCGCATGAACGTCACAAAAATTTAACATTGGGCAGAAGAACAGTGATGAGGCTCGTCAGAGCAGGAAACTAAGGGCAAATATCATAAAAAGACGCAGCTTTTTTTACCCTTTCCTCGGAAACTAGTTGGTTAGGGAAAATGAAAAAGCATTATCAAAATTGGTGGACTCAACGATGGCTCGATGAGTTTAAATTGAGATGGAAAGGGTCGGCAAAAGCTTGGGCTCAGGGATGGGCAGATTATGAGGTCGGGAAATTAGGACGCACGGACTTTGATCGACTTTCCGGGGAATTCTCGGGAAAGATTTTCGATACCGATATCAAGCCTTTTTATCGGCCGGTTTTAATCTTTTCAAAACTCATCGGCGAGGAAAGCAGTTCCATTTATGAGTGGTTCGGTGAAAATCCCCTCGCACTGACGGACCTTTTCAGCGGGAAATTGTCCGAGGATATTCCTGAACCGATTCAAGAGAGTCTTTTCAGGCATTCCGTCAAATCGTTTTATTGCAATTGCGGGAGCAGTTCCGAATATTGCGCTCATTTATGTACGCTCATTTTCAGCTTTTTGGAAACCATTGACCAAGAACCGATCGTTTTATTCCGTTACCATGGGTTAAATCTTGAGCCTTTGCTACCAAAGACGGTAAGGGAAGCGCTCAAAGACGAAACCGAACAGCTGCCAAGTCTCAGTGACTTGCTCGCCGGCTTAACGGAAAAAGTGCAGGTGAAGAGTTCCTCTGAAAATTCAGAATTTTCAAGTATTATCAATGCGTTAAAGTCGTCTTCTTATCTTCTCACAGTAAGCTCGCTATTTTCTGATAACCGCACATTTTTGGAAAAAGGGGATTTTTGTGAACTGGTTCAAAATTGTTTACTGGATGCTCAGCGCTTACTGAAATCTAAAAAGGCAATCAGCTCTGAGTCAGGATGTCGGGAACAATCTTTATTTGTTTTTCACGATTTGGCTTCCCGCTTAGGGGTGATTGAAAAAAATAGTGACGCTTCCCAACAACTGCTTGATCGCAGCTTCTTAATAGACCGGCTCCTCAGTGATGGTCCGAGGCAGCCTTCTGTTCAACTCTTGGCAGAGGTTGCTAAAACCGTCATCGAAAAAAGCGCTTGCTTACCTTTGATTTTTAAGGCTGATGATCTGTCATCAAATTTACCGCGCCTGCTCTGGGTTCCTGCGGTTAATGAACCCAGTGTCAATCTTGCTTTTGAAGAGCTTTTTAAGCTTGATTCCCTGTCAGATATAGAAAAGACGGTTGATGTCGACAGTTTAAAGTCTGTTGCCGCTTTTCGAGTGCTGCTTAATGATGACAGTACTCAGAGCCATGAAAAAGCAGCGGCACGCCGGGCACTGATTATTTACTTAATTGCACAAATCATTACGGGTTTGATTGAGCTCGCAGCCGATTCGTCTTCTGTGAAAGGATTGGTGTCTGCGATGCTTTTGGGCAGAAATATCAGCGCGTTGGATGGGCTTGTGAATCAAAAAGTGGCAACTGAAATCGTAAAGCTTTTCCAAATCTCCATGGCACCTTACATCCTCTCTTCAAAACCGCTTGTCACTATTACCGACGCGCCCGACGTGAACGTTGGTGCGACTGATGGGAAGCGGCGGTACCGGATTGATTTTGGATTTTACAGTGGTGATAGCCTGCAGGATCTGGCACAAAAGGACAGAAGTGCAGAGACGGCATTTTTTACTCAAGACATCGCGGACAAAGTGCAATTTGCAAAATACCGACTCATCTGCAGCCGACTTTTAAAAGTTTTAAGTGCTCAGGATCCGGTTTTCGACTCGCTTGCCTATCGCTCGAGTCCTTATTTGTCCGATGATCTTCAGGCACTGAAATCTTTTCTCGTTGATTGTGTGCCGAAAATACTGATGCTCGGAATTCGTGTGGTGATGGACAAACGCTTTAAAAAGATTATCAAGCCCGCGCTCCGTGTTTATGCCTCAAAGGGTGATGACGGGAAAGTGGTTTCCTTTTTTAAGAATATGGACTTTAGAGCTCAGTTGTCGGTTGATGGCAAACCCTTGACAGACAGTCAAGCCCAAAAGCTTCTTTCATTAATGCCGGCAGATGCCAAAGACTCAGTGATTGTGGATTTTCTGGACCAGCTAATTGAACTCGATCCGCAAGAAGTCGGCAAGTTCAATGAGATGCGTGAAAAGGTGAAGCGTCTTGATCCGTTTGAACAATTTAAAAGCGTCATTATCAATAACTGGAACGGGTATGGGATGACGCTTTCGCAGGAAATCGAACAAAATCTTGCCGATATTCTCAATACTCCTGAGATTGATCTGCCGAAGTCCATTCAAGCCACACTTCGCCCCTATCAGACAGTGGGTTACCAATGGCTGATGAAAAATATCACCCAAAAAATGGGAGCCTTGATTGCCGATGATATGGGACTGGGGAAAACCCTTCAAGTTATCTGTGCCATTTCAAAGTGCTGTGAAGACGGTCTTTTAGGTGATAAACCTATTTTGGTCGTTGTGCCCGCAGGCGTCCTTCACAATTGGAAAGCGGAATTCAAAAAGTTTTCTCCGACTCTGGATGTCAGATTCAGTTTGGACACTGATATCTCTCAGTCCTCGGAACGCACTGACCCGATGCCGGATGTTGTGCTGACAACTTATTCCACACTGACTATTCATTTTGAGTCATTTGCCGAGAAAGAGTGGGGATTGGTGGTGGCCGACGAGGCGCAGTATTTGAAAAATCCGGCAAGTGCCCGCTCCAAAGCGTTTCGACTACTGAAATCCGATGAAGTGATCGCAATGACAGGCACGCCGATTGAAAATCGCCTGATGGATTTGTGGTCGATCTTTGCTTGTATCCAACCTAAACTTCTGGGAGATCAGAAAGATTTTATCCGTGACTATGCCATTCCAATTGAAGCTCGTAAGAATCAGAAAACCGCGGAGAACTTACGAAAAATCCTTGCCCCCTTCGTTTTGCGAAGAGAAAAAAACGATCCTGCCATCATCAGTGATCTGCCGAAATGTGCAGTGAATAATGTACCGGTCAAATTGACCCCCTTGCAGGCTTATCTTTACAAAAAAGCAGTCAATGAGTATCTCAATCAAATAATTGAGCAAGAGCGAAAGAAAGGTATTTTGACTATCCGATTGTTGACTGATCTGAAAAAGATATGCAATTCACCGTCTCAGTTTCTTAAAAGAAACGCAGAGCAGCCGGATTCGGGAAAGGCCGTTACTCTGATGAAAATGCTGAGAACTTTGCTGGCTGAAGGTAAAAAGATACTTATCTTTACGCAGTACTATCAAATGGGACTGAAACTGCAGGAATGGATAGAAAAGGCAATCGGGGAAAGACCGGAGTTTCTCAACGGCTCGATGCTGTTAAATGCCAGAAGTTCCTTAATTAAACGGTTTCAGCAGGAAGAAAACCGCAAAATCCTGCTCATTTCGCTTAAAGCCGGTGGCGTGGGCTTGAATCTGACAGCAGCTTCCGTCGTCATTCATTATGACCTTTGGTGGAATCCGGCTGTAGAGCAGCAGGCAACCGACCGGGCCTACCGCATCGGTCAGAATAAAGACGTGACGGTATACCGTTTGATTTGTGAGGGCAGTTTTGAGGAACGCATTGATGAAGTGATTACGAAAAAGCGGGAGCTTGCCCAAAACATTAATGTCAAAACCGATAAGTGGTTGGGAGAACTGACTCCCCAAGAACTCGAAGAATTTTTCAAACTGATTTAAAAGTACCTCAAATGATAAAGCGTCTGTATCTGAATGCCTTAAACAGTTTATTCAAACATTATGCAAACGATCGTGTTTTAGAGCTCTTCTTGTTTTATGAGGAAGATATTGAAGCTTTCAAGAAGGGACAGTACCGAAGTATCAGTACACCCGATCAGCAGCTATATGATTTGGCAGTGGACTGGGCGCAGTTGGCGCAAGGGGATAAATTTATTGAGGAGTCCTCTGATGGCTACGGTGTTTTCTGCTACGACCTGCCTTTTACTGAACCCAAAAAGCTTCCCACTCGAAATGTAGTTGTCTCAAAGCTCTTAGGGCGTGCCCGCAGTGAGCTTGAACGGCATTATTCACAGACGCTGCAGCTGTGCCGAATTATGCAATCGCCCCAAACTGCTCCTTTTCCCAAGTATGTTTGTGATCAGGAGTTTTTGGATAATCGACTGAAGCAATACGCTCATAATGCCCCGGTCGTATTTACAGCTGAAGATCAAAAAGAATTCGGTTGGGGTATCAGAACGCAAGCACCGATGTATTCGGTCAGCTGTCCTGCTCTTTTTAACGAAAAAGACAGCGCGGTGATTGTGAGTGCCTTGATTAAAAAATTAACTCAATACGGCATTAACTGTTCCTTCATGCTTTTGAAAGGCACTTTTGCCTGGCAGGCTTATTTTCTGGCGGATCGTATCGGTGATGAAGATCTTCGTTGGGTTAATCAGTATGGCGAAGAAAGACTGAGGCTTCGGCTCGTTGACGACGATGAAAAAATACCGATATCGGGGCTGACTTCATCGGGATATCAAGTGGTTTGGACTGAATTGCCGAATAAGGGTGAGACTTCAGAAGAGGTTTCCTTGGATGATCTTCTGTCAGCTGTTAAGCAAACAGCACGGGCATCGGGCTTGAGCGCAAAGCAGCGAACGAAGAAAGAAGATAAAGAAACTCCGGTCAGACAGCAAAATTATGTGACTGAAAGTTGGATGCTTGATTTGATTAATGAGTTTCCCTGTGAGGGAAAGTCTCCGAATTTTAAACTCATTCCAAATCCGTTCCCCATTTTGTGGACTCAGGCTTGGAGAGGACAAGCGCAGAAAAATCACAGAAATTCTTTGAAATAGACATTGGGGAAGAAACAGGAGTTTTCCCGAAGGCGACCGCCCAACTCATAAGGGCTTAAGCGGAAAATCATTGACAGCAGCAAATCTGTCTGATGATTAATTAAGGTAGGCGGGTTTCTTTTCAAAGCCCCTCGTATCGCCTTAACTTGTCCGTCTTTTGTGACGCACAACACTCCCACGCGGCTCCTCTTAACGGCGTCGTCTTTAGCAATGCGTTGGGCAACGGATTCATCAGCAGCAAAATAAAACCGATTGCACCAGTCCAGATAAGCCTGCCACTTGTAATCGGTGCGAAAGTCGGTCCAAGAGGATTTGGTTTCAACAATGACAAAATCTAGATTCTTATCGACACAAAGAATGTCGGCCCTTTGACTGCTGGCATCAAGCATCACTTTTTGCCAAGGCAGCGCGCATTCTTTGCAGACAGCATAACGTTTGAGCGCAAAATATTGCCCGACAACGCGCGCGATAAAGTAGATTTCTTCAGTCTTATTTTCTTTCATTTTGAGGTCGCATTTCTTATCGGTACCCAGAATACAGGGTGGTACTTCAAGTTATGCATGACGAAAATTGATTTAAAACCTCATAAGTTGATGGATCAACGGTCATAATGATTTCGTCTTAAGGAGAAAATTATGGCTATGAGAAGACCCGCGGGCATGATTGATGTGCCTGAATATGTGAAAAACGACAATTGCGGCATTGATTTGCCGGCCTCAAACCAAGGTCAAGTTGACACAGCAAACGAAATGATTTCGAGGTATCTCGAAACAGATCACAGCATTTTTGTGCGTCCGCTTCAGATTTTGGTGACCAGTTACAATGGCAGAGCCGCCAGAGCGGCGGTTGATGTGATGCTCGGTTATTTAGATGCCTACCGCACTGACACGATGAACGTGGATAACAAGTTGGGAGAACTTGTAGAGCGCTGCAAGATTCTGGTCGTCGACTGCTTGTCTGAGGAGCTGCGAATTGAGATACCGTACATGCTCGGTAAAGAAGGTGTGTTGATATGGATGATGAGGCCGGGCGATGCGGCCAATGAGTTTGATGCGGATTTTCGCATTGATGTCAAAGATTTTTCTCATGCTGAAGCTCGAAAAAATCTTAAAGTTTCCACCCATTTGCCCTTGGATGTGATTGCTTCTTTGCTTGATGTGAACAAGGACGTGTGGAAAATCGATGAGATTTTAGGACTGTTATATGACCGAAGGCTCGATCACAGGGATCTTGAGCTGATCGGCGATATTTTCGGCGTCGATCTTTGTGAGTGGGACTGGAGCGAAACTCAGGAAGATGATGAGGTGATGCGTGAGGCGCGTGATGAAGATTTTGATGACGAAGAGGCCGAAGTCGAAGAGATTGAGAAGCTCGACGAAGAGTCCGCTGAGGATGGGTCGCTCAAAACAACACAGACCCACAAACCCACTAGTGAAATAGGGAGCCGGTGAAGAGATGGGCAAACGATGGTCAAAACTGCAAAAGAAAATCGATGACCTGGTTGATCCGGCTTTGGATTTTCAGATCCATTGTGTGAAGTATCGAGTGCCGGGGCACGGCGGGATGCAGGAATTCCCGCGGTATTTTGTGACACTGGAAGGTAAAACAATTTTTGATTGGCCGAAAGATTATCCATTGGGTGATTCCAACTGTGGGAAATTGGATATCAGTTGCCTGTTTTTTGGCCGAGCCTCGGACATTTCGGATGCCATCTCGAAATATTTAAATGCTCCAGAAAAAGCCCGAATGACGATAACAGATCCCTGGGGGATTGTGGATATTATTCGCGCCGCTGATCGACGAATAGGGCGGAGGCGTTGGGATCAGGTATTCGCTTTATCAAACTTTGCGGGCAGACAGATTTTATTGGCTCGCAGAGCCGCAAAAGCGCGCAACGATAAAATGGGTGGCAGGGGTTAGCCACGCCACCCTCGAGAATTATTTCTCTGCATCTAAAAGTTTGACGCTTTTTTGCGAATTAGCTTTGAAGCTCTGGTCACAAAGCACTGTTGCCTTCAAATAGCGCAGAAAGTTACTAAAAACAGCCAAAATCTCTGAGGTGGAGAGATTCATCTTCCAAGATAAGAAGCTTTTTCAAATCGACTCAAACAGTCTTTTTGAAAATCGTCAAGATAGGTCAGCGTTTTTTTTGCGATCCAATCATCGACTCCATAATAGATTCCGGCAACGCCGCCCGTGATCGCTGCGAGCGTGTCGCTGTCGCCTCCGATACTGACAGCGTTTCGAATGGCATCCTCAAAGCAGTTCGATTCAAAGAAGGCCTTTAAGGCAAACGGTACGGTGCCTTGGCAGCTACCAAAATAACGATAAGTCGGTCGAATTTCGTCCAGCGTAAATCCCATGGGGTTGTAGTGTTGATTAATGTAGTTTTCAATATCGCTTTTTTCGAGTCCTGCTTTCGCTAAAAAGCCTGCGACAGCCGCAGCCTGTGCACCTTTTATGCCTTCAGGATGATTATGTGTAGGGGCGGTGACCGCGTCGCTCATGTGTTTTGCTTCTTCCAATGTCTGAGCCGCAATGGAGCAGGCAGAGACTCGCATTGCCGCGCCATTGCCGAAACTGCCATAGGCAGGACTGTCATCCAGCAGCATCCATCGCCTGAATCCATCACCATAATCCTTGTCGGCGTAGCGTCTGGAAAAAGCTCTCAGAGAGCGGGCGGCGGCAGTCTCAAGATCTTCATGAGGGGTTAAAAGTGCATCACAGACGGCAAGCGTTAGGATCGTGTCGTCAGTGACAAAACAATCTTCAGTCAGAAGTTCAAAATCTTTTCTTTTAATGTTGTTGTATTCAAAGCGAGAACCCACGATATCGCCCACAATAGCGCCAAGCATGATTGCCTCCGTTTGAAATTTTATTTGAGAGTTACTTTAGATTTTGTTCCTTCTGTTTTTGATGCGTTCGAACATGCATAAATTGAAGCTATTACCTTTATTCTGATCATGTGATTAGAGGAAATACAAAATGGAAACCAACAAATCGTTTAATCCGTTTGATTATGTCTCGGGGAAAAAGTTTCGTGCGCTTTTGGGTCAAGACTATCTGTCATTAGTTCAGGAACTTTATGAAAAAGTTTCTTCCGACAGACTCACCTTTGCGCTTGAAGCGGGGAGCTTTTTCTATCGTGCGGTTTATCCCGAGCGTCAAATCATGATGGCTATGACGGCCGCTTCAGGTCTGAATCCGTCGGCTCTTCTGACCGAAGAAGAAAATTCTAAAGTTCAGGTCGTTGAGGCACTTTTGGATGGATCATTTAACTCGAGCGATAACGTTTCGGCTTTGACCGAAGAGGTCAAAACATTGGCAGGCGGCATTGCACTTGTCTACTTAGATTCAATTATCGACAGCTGCCGGCGAATGCAGCGAGAGTCTCTGGGATGGGATTATCGTGTTATTCAGTCGTTTTTTAAAAAATGGTATTCCTTTTCAGACGCGATCAATTCCTCAAAATACTCCTGGCAACTTTATGAAGCGATTGAAAAACTAGCTCAACAGGAGCAATACGATACGCCGTGTCGGGATTTCAATCGGGATATTTACGACATTGAGGCACCCAGCGAGGCAGCGGCGGAAGAAATTGTGCGAATTGCCCGTTGTGCAGGTTTTTATTTCGGCATTAAAGAACCTTGGACAGGTTTTTTAAAGGTCCCCAAGCACTTCAGGCTCAAAAGCTTTCCCTGGCAAAAAGACAAGCTTTTGCGATTAGTTCAATTAGTAGGAATCCATTATCCGGATGCGAAGATTCAAATCATCAGTCCTATCACAGAGACGATGCCCGATTATTACTGGTATCGGGATGAACTCCATGTGACTGAAAAATTCCGAATTTTTTCTCGCATGAATGTGGATAAGTTACTTAAGAAAACGCATTTCAGCGATCCTTGGGATGAGTTGAAGTATTACGCGTTTAGGCAATATCTTAAAAGTTAAGTGAGAAAAAAGATGCTATCAACGATGATTAAAAAGTGGCGAGGAGAGCGCCCGAGTATTTTTATTCTGTCCGGGGCCGGATTATCTGTAGAGAGTGGAATTCCCACCTATCGGGGCGCGGGCAGCAACCCCGACAATGACAGTACAAGTCTGTCAGCAGGCTACATGCGGGCAATGCCTGAACGCGTCTATCGGGCAACCAATCAGCGCATCAGGGACTTTGACGCCTGCAAGCCTAATGCAGCGCATCGGGCGATTGCCGACTTTGTCAAGAAGTATCGTTTGCGGGCAGACATTGTCCACGTGACTCAAAACATTGATTCGCTGTGCGAAGAGGCGGGGGATACGGCGGTTTTCCATCTTCATGGCACGCTTACCCACAGTGTTTGTCGAAAATGCGGTGCAGTTTTCCCAAGAAAAGGATTTTATAAAGAGGATAATGTGTGTCCGAAGTGCGGGGCCGGGTATTTCAATGTCAGACCCGATGTGGTGCTGTTTGGCGAAACGCCTCACGGACTCGATTGGATTATGCCCTACTTAAAAGAAGTGGATATTTTCATTGCAATCGGTACATCCGGTACGGTTTATCCGGCGGCGGACTTTGTGACGATGGCGGCAGCGGCAGGCGCCCCCATCCGTATGCTTCTTAACAAAGAGCCGCCCGAAGAGATGGCTTTTAATTGCGCCATGATGGATGAGGAATGCGGCCCCTATAACTATATTCGTTTGGGTAGCGCCACCGGCATTGTGCCGATGGTGTTAAAAGAGGTTGGACAACTCATCGAAAATGTCAAAGCCAATGCGCAGCCGATAGCAAAGATTTAATTGAAAAGACATGAGGGCAATTAAAAAAGTTGCCCTCGTAACTTTCTAAAATTCCGAATCCACGATTTTTCGTCGGACAAAATCCGCTAATTGATCTCTCGCTATTTCTCCTGTGGCGACTTTTACGATCAAATCACTCAATCCTGCCGGCACTCGAGTGCTTTGGTTATTTCTGTGCAAAAAAAGGTACAACGCGTTGACGGCGGTTCGTTTGTTGGCATCACTAAAGGCATGCCCTCTCGCAATGACCTCACAATAAATCGCCGCCGTAGCAGCAAGCGAGTGATCATCACCATACTCAAAAATCGAAAGGATACGGCTGCATAGTGCTTCAACACGGTCAACTTGGTTTGTTGAACGTGCCACTTTAAGTCCACCGTATCGACTCAAAAGTTTTTCGTTTAAGCGAATTAATTCCCAGGCTTCTAAGTATTTCATTTGTCGAATAATTCCTTATTGACTTGGTCGAGTTCTTCAAAAACCGCCTCAATTTCCCGATCCAACTCTTCAATGGTCTTTTTAGTGACCGGTTTTCGGTTTTGTATTTCTTTTTCCTGATCCATGACTAATCCGTTTCAAAAATCACGTAATTGATGTGTTCGGGGATTCTTTTATTTTCCTGGGTTAAGATCCAAAGCGTCGGCACCTTTTCATCGTCGGGGGCGGGGTACGGCGTATAGCCGTCAGTCAGAATCACACAGGCATCGGCTTCTTCGGCATTATCAGCCACCCAATTCGTAATTTTTGTCATATCGGTACCGCCTCTGCCCGGTGCTTCAAGTTCAAAGGACACTTCCTCCCAGTCGTGGCGCTCGACTTTTTGTATTTCCGCATCACACCACAAAACAATCACTTCTTCCGGTTTGCACTCCTCAATGACATCAAAGAGGTGTTTGCCGAAAATGCCAAGCGTTTTGGAGTCAATGGAGCCGGAGGTGTCAATTCCTACGATAAGCGTTCCCATACGGGCTTCTTTATCAACCGACGGCAGGTACACATCGCTAAATCGTTTATTGGGTCTGCGCCAGCTTTCATTCTGTGAGACAAACTTATTCATAAAGCGGCCGAGAAGCTGATGCCAGGGAAGTTTTTCCGTGAGTACCCAGGTTTCAAGCTTTTCGAGAAAGGTACCCCTGCGATTGCCCATACCGGACATTTTTTCTTTGGTGATGCCTTCGGCGACGGCAAGCTTTACCCGATTAGCGATTTCCCGTGCCTCGCTTTCATCCAAAGCCTCTCCGTAAGCTCGACGCGCTCCACTAATCGTGTCCCCCTTAAAGGCGGGAGCTGTTTTATCGCCCGAAAAAATAAGATCAAGGTCAATCGTGATGAATTTTGTTTTTTTGAAAATTTCATCATAAATATCTTCGGCCAGGCGATTTTGCGCTCCGGGCATTCTCACGCCGTTATTTAAGAATTGCCCGATGCCCAGTTCAATTAACGTTTCATTAATGACGGCGTCACAGGCGATATTGAAAATGAAGTGATCTCTGTCGCCTCGGCGCATGGCGTGTGACAAGGCAACATGCATCACCTCGTGGCAGAGCAAAAAGACAATCTCTTCCACTGAAAGCCTATCGATAGCTTTCGGGTTATAGAGAATCACGCCTCGAGGAGTAACGGCCGCCAATGGCACTTCTTCTGTTGCCTTCAGGGGGAATCGAAAGAGCATCGTGCTGAAAAAAGGCTCTTTCAGTGACAGCCGGGTTTTCGCCTGTGTGAGCTTATCGATGGTGTCAAACATTACAGTGCCTTACTGATTTTGGTGGCAAGGTTTTTGAAAACGGGACTTGCGATTAATTTCGCTTTCCCGCGACCTCTGAAAAGTTCTCGCACAGCCATCGCCTGCATGTCTGACGGCACCCGGCCGATATAAGTTAGAGCGGCATCGGCTGCGCTTTGTGAGCAAGTGTCGGTTGCAATCAAATCAACAAGCTTCATGACCGTGGCCCAGCGAACGCTTAACTCCTGCGGCACAGGGTAAGTTTTGGGATTGGCAAGAAGGTCATTGAAATTGGGCAAATTCAGGTACATCTTTCTGAAGGCGCAGTAGGCTGCAGCTGCGCCTTCGCCCACGTCGCCCGCTACCATTTCCTGAAAAAGCCGTTCTTTGGCTTTGCCGCTGCCTGCCAATTCAGGAATCAAACTCACTGAGGTCCAGGAGCGGGGCGTGGGATTGGTTTTGCGTGTGGGTTCAAAATCCGACAAGAGTTTTGGCTGAAACTGCAAAAATTTGATCAGTACCTCGTCGATATGGTTTTTTCTGGCCCAGGCGATCCAGTCATCGAGATTTTCATCAAAAGGCAGACAGCGCAGGCGGTTGCCGAGTTTTGTGGACATGCGGCTTGCGCCCGACTTATCTTCCACCCGATTACCTGTGGCGATAATGAAAAGCTTATCGCTTAATTTCACGGAGCCTGCCCAGCGATCCAGGATGATGCGGCACATTGGGTTTTGCATCGACATCGGGGCGTCAGTGAGCTCTTCAATAATGAGCGCGCAGTAGCCCACGCCCTGACGTAGGTTATAAAACTCTTCGGGCGGCAGCCACACGTTATGTGTGCCCGATTCATGTTTAAAGGGGATGCCTAAAACATCCACGGGATCTCGCAGTGAGGGGTTGAATTCAATGATATTTTCGTCAGCAATATGAAAGCGTTTTTTGAGTTCCGCTACGATTTCACGGGCGCAGGCGGATTTTCCGCCGCCGGGCTTGCCTTCGATAAAGGGGACGATGCGGTTGCCGCCCTCGACCATGAATTGAGCAAGGATGGTTTCTTTTAAGTCAGAAAACTTCATGAATCTTTCTCCAAATTAATTTTGGCCAGATAGTCAATTTCAGGCATTGGACAATATTGATTGCCTGCGATGCGTCCCTGCCCCTGAAATTCCGGAGCGCGAGAGGCACAGGCCAGCAGAAGGCTTGCGGGATTAACCTTTAGGTTAGTACGCGCACCTTTGTTCTGAGCGTCGATTTCATTCAATACGACAGATAAGGGTCGTTTTTGCAGCAGTAATTGTTCAAGAATCGGTGTGCAGAACACCGGACCGCTCTTGGAGCCGTCAAGTTCGGCGACGATTTTTAAAAGTCCCTCCAATTGCGAAGCCGTTGCCGCGTCGTCTTCAGAGACTGCCATATGGGTGAGAACGTCATCGATAGATTGATGCGCGTCATCTTCCTCATCCAAAATCCGCGGCAGGTAGTGGACCATATTTTTTTTCGATAAGAAGTAGGTCTGTCCGGGTTCAAACATGAACCACCGCCACCCTTGTTTCGGCAGAAGCCAACTGTGTTCGACATCACCCTGCGCATTGGTTTTGAGAACACAATTGCCCATAAAATTGCGTTGACTCTGTCCCGGACACAAGGCCACTAAAAGGTCTTGGGCGGTTGAGATTCTGACCTCTTTGGAATCAATACAAATCGGTAATTTTGCTTCACGCATCACCCCTGACTGAAGGGATTGCTGCAAAACACGTCCGGACCAGAGACTTCTGATGATGTAGGTGGGGTAGGCGCTCTTGTTTCGTCCGATGATTCTGTCGGTTTCTCCCTTTGTCAATTGGTGCGCAAGCGGATACTGTTCATCCTCAGGGCTCATGAGCGCCTGAGCGAGGTTATCCTGCCCAGTGTAAAGACCAAAAAGTCGTTTTAAGGCTGCCTCTAAATAACGGGCTCTGTCGGGGTTTTCGGGAGCACCGAAGTAGCGGCATCCCCACTCGGCAATCAATGCAAGCATAAAGCGGTCAGACAAAAGACTGACCGAATGATCGATTTCAATAAACCCGTTAAAAGCCGCTGAATAGTACGGTCGATTTCTTAATTCAGAAAAGGGCAGTAAAAGCAGCACAGAAAGATCATTTTTGACGTACGCCACCGGATATCCGTCATAGCGGATAAATCCCTCTTCTTTGAGGCATTCGGCAAAAAGTTCTTTGGTTTTAATGGGTTCAGACATTATTTTCGGACTTGATTTTCTACGTTTTTCTTACTGAAAGAATAACGTTTGAACATTCAGTTTATGATGCATCAAGACTATAAGGAGAAGCCCCCTTAGGATAGAATTTCTGCAAAGGATGACCGGGCTTGGCTCCAGTAAATTCAATGGCTCGCTCCAGACAAGCCTGACGCAGCTTCTCTGCTTTAACGGCTCCTTTGGTGTGGCGTCCTTCAGAAGAGGCTTCAATTTTTTCGATCACTTCACCCAATGCTGTTTCATTTACAAAGAGCTCACTTAAGATGTGTCGGTAGCGGGTAATGGCGTGCTTGGGTTCTTCAAGTGAGATCATCACCAAAGCGATTTCTTCAAGCCCGTAAGCGTCAAGCGTTTGATCCTTTGACCAAGCGACCGCATCGAGCCTTTGGTCGACCTCTCGGGCTTTAGTCTTCGGGGCATCGGCAACAGAAAGTCGATTAGCCAATTCATAGTCCACAATGTAGTGCCGGTATTGACTTGTGAACATATCGTGCTTGATCATCTGACTGGGAATAAACCAGTAGTCGATCAGCTTGCCATTACAGTCCAACTTTCGGATACAGATTCCAAGAAGGCCGTCGTACTCATAATGAAGATCAGATAAACCTTCAAGCACCAGATTTCTGCTTGTTTGAATGTCCACAAGCGAGTTAAGTTTCACCTTCATGCGGCCGCATCGCATGCGATCAGTGCAGGTGCTTTTTCTGACGTGGTTTGACCATAGGGGCGTCACTTCATACAAGTAATGAAAATCGGCAGCCTGCGCCTCTCGGACGGTTTCTTTAAAGGTCTTTTCGATTGGCAGTGCTGCCGGATAAAGAAGGCTGTCATCGGGCGCCGGGTATTTGATTCTTCTTACCAAGTCAGGGTAGCCCGTATGAAAACCGAAAAGATTTTTCACGGCATTTTTGACAGTGTGAAAATCCTCTTTAAAGTTCGCCCCAAAATATCGTTTGGTCCACGCGCGAATCAGATTCATCACAAAAACAGGGGCCATCCAGACAATGGAGGAAGAAATCTCGATAAAACCGTTAAAGGAGGCTGAGTAGTAGGGGTGGCGCTCAAGAAGTTCAGCGGGCAGCAAAAGCTGTACGGCAAAATGATCGTTCACAAAGGCTACCGGTTTGCCTTCGTACCAGAGAAAACCCGGCTCATAAAGTTCATTGGCTTTAAAGCCGGAAGTGGGGAAACGCAAAGGTTTCGTAGTCATAAAAAACTCCTGTCATATCCCGAAGGATAAAAACAGGAGTATCAATTTATGAGGTTTTAATTGACCTATAAATCAAAGTCGGCAGTTGCGCCGTAATCGTACGGCGTATTGCGCTCGATGATATTGTCCCATCCGCGCCCCTGGGCAATTTGAATGAGCATTTTTGCCATTTCGATGAGTAGTTCGTCGTCATCGTCGCCATCCTCAATGGAAAGCACTTCGATTTCTTCGAGTACTTTACTGACTGCGTCTTCTCGGCTCCAGGCAATCTCGTAACCATTGCCTTCAACAAGCTCAATGATGCGGTCTTCCGCTCGTTCGAATTCGGCAGGATCTAATGGATCCGCATCAAATTTTTCGATGAATTCCGGTTCGTCATAAAGGTCAACTTTGTATTCGCCGAAGTCAAGCACAATGAAGTTAATCATGATAATCAATCCTGTGGTATCGTTGAAAAGATTTTCCTTTACCGCAAGTTCCGTAAAGCCCCGGCATTCATGCCGAGGATATAAGGAACGCC
>ERZ779866.1935-NODE-1935-length-19593-cov-3.744191_pt1 | contig 19593 bp, 15 predicted proteins | sample MGYA00511248_ERZ779866 | MGnify/ENA primary metagenome ERZ779866 (study PRJEB29588, sample SAMEA2155758) | human gut metagenome | biome: human gut; feature: human-associated habitat; material: faeces | place: Denmark | collected 2008/2010 ... | reverse complement strand
TCGATATTGCCCGCGCCGCTGATATTGGCGCCACCGTGAAACCAGACGGCCACCGGATGTTTGCCTTTGGTATCGGGCGTAGAAATGGTTAGTGTGAGACTGTCTTCTCCGATCGGACGATGAAGGGGGCCCATCGCCAATTCCAAGTCTGACGGACCTTGAGGACACATGGGACTGTGTTGGGTGGCTTTTAAAACGCCCTCCCAAGGCTCAAGCGGTTCAGGCCGGCGAAAACGTCGGTTGCCAATCGGGGCCTTGCAGTAGGGCACGCCGAAAAATTTTTGAATTCCTTCGTGTGTGAAACCTTCTATGTCACCGTATACGGTGTGAACGAGCGGGGTTGTCATTACAATCTCCTTACCAGTCGAATTGTTCACTTGTTCGCTAGGTAGCTTACTCCAAAATTTTCCACTCAGTATAAGCGTTTTTACCCATATCGAAGTGGATAATTTCTTTGAAGTTATGGAAACGGAATCAAGCTCTTAAAAATAGCCAGTATTGCTGAACTTGCTTAAATGGTTATTGTCTTGTTGGGAACGTAGTCATTTCCTTCCCCCATGGTTAAATAGCCCAGTTGGTTGGAAAGAAGCTTTGTTTGCCCAATCGTTGTTTCAACGGAACGGTGCGAGTGTCCATAGATCCAATAGTCGATATTGGTATTGGAAATCCAATTGCCCAGTTCCGTCGTAAAGCCAGATGTCAACGGAGAATCACGGAAATAGTCCGTGTTGGCCGCAAAGCTCGGTACATGGTGAGTGACGACGATCTTATTCTCAGCAGTCGATTCCTGAACGCTTTTCTGGATAAATTCAAACGCCGCTGCATGGAGTTCGTTGTAGTCAGTAACCGTGATGCGTTGATCTCCAAAGTAGATCGCTCGGAAGTCTAATAATCCGGAGCTTACAGCAACGGTGGCCTGCGGCGGAATTTTTGACCACAAGGTTGAGCAAATCAAGTCGATGTTGTTGAGACGGATAACGGTGTTATTGCAACAAAGGACGTTATCCCGGATCTTAACCTTTACTGGCTCGATTAAATCCTTCTTATTGTCCCATTTCTCGTAATAATCATGGTTGCCCGGGACAAAAATTGTGAGTTTGAAATTTTTTTCGCACCAATCCCAAAAAGCATCAAAGCGGTGCAAATAAAAAAGATTCGCCACGTCTCCGGCCAACACCAATACCTCACCTTCAGGCAACAAGCCCTTTGAAGTAACGTACCGGTAATTTAGCGGGAATGCTAAATGCAAGTCAGAGGCGTATTGGATCTTCATATTTATCGATTGAATGATTCCTTTGAGTTTTAACCAATAGTATCCTATCGGTCCTTCTACAAATGATAAAGGGCTCTTCTGTTTTTTTGAAAAGCTGCATAAGTCAATATCCGAGGCTGTTTTTAGAGCAGAGGTAGGGTGATTCGACGAAAAAATATCGCAATCGTTAGAATCTACAGTTCAAAGCTTTGAGTGTTTGTATGGCAAAGAGTTTAAAAATTAAGAAAACCTCCGCGGCGGATTTGGTGTGCCAGAAGATGAAGGAACTGGTGGCTGACGGCACATGGGTCGCCGACCAGAAAATACCCTCTGAGGCGGATTTGGCGGAAAATTTTGGCGTGAATCGTTTGACGGTGCGTATTGCGCTTCAGCGCTTAAATGCCTTGGGTGTGTTGGAAACTCGGGTCGGCGAAGGCACGTATGTTCGCACGTTTGATTTCGATAAACACTTGACTGAAATCGCCGATTTTTATGTCAACGATAAAGTAATGGACGATGCGTTGGAGTTTCGCGGGGTGATTGAACTCGCCGCGGCAAAATTAGCCATTGATCGTTGGCATGGTGAAGATCTCGAACGCGTGCGTGCCTGCTGCGAAGCTTTTGAGCAGGAAGTCAGTCGCTTTTATTCACTCACAGACCCGATCGAAAAGCAGCAGTCTTTTGTCCAAACGGTTGATATCGGTTTGGCGCTTCAAAATGAAATTGTGAAGCTCTCAGGCAATGCTTTATTGAGTTATGCCTTCAGCATCGCCAAGGATCCCATTCGAAAACACATGATTCGCAACGCGGTCACTCGTATTCATGATCCGCGGGGCAACCATTCGAAAGTGTGGGTGAAGGCTTATTGGGATGTATACGAAGGCCTTAAAGCAAGGGACCGGGATGCGACAATGGGCGCTTTAAAGCGCGTCATTAATATCAAGGATTCCGCGAAGTAACGTTGTCATAGGCAAAGAAAAACCGCACGACGTGCGGTTTTTTTTGAGCCTATTGGGCGGGTTGCATGGCCTGCAATATCATTTCCGCATTGCGCCTGCAGGTCTCGTGTCCATTTTGGTAGCAAGTGACTCGGACGAGCTCCCAGATATCACGATTGTAGGGAGCCAGTATCAGCGCCCTCATGGATGACATTTCCGCGGCCGGCATATTGTTGGTATGCAATTGCGCGGCAGACAGATTGCAGAACGCGGCTATAAAGATCGGATTGGCTTGGGTGGCGCGCTCAAAAAGTTTGGCGGCAAGAGCATAGTCCTTTTTATTAAAGGCCTCGATGCCATGCGCGTTTAATTGCTCGGCCATTTGCGTTTCACCGACTTCGGGAATCGGGAAGCTTTGGATGAAATCAAGAAGTTGGCGCGCTTCAGAAGCCTGATATTGTTTTTGGTTCAGGATATTGAGAAGCGTGCCGGGAGCTTCTTCCAGCGTGATTTCATGAACACCGCTTTCCATCGGAGCTTGGGATTCAGACGCTTCTGGTGTGGCAGTGGGCGCAGTCTGTCGCGGTTCAGTCGCATCAGACTGAGCCGGAGCGCTTGGCGCGCTGTAGCTCTCGTCAGCCCATGTCTCTTGATTGTCGGAATCGAAATTCCACGGGTAGGTGCACAAAAAGAGCGAGAAAATCGTCACTAGGACAAAGAGCCACTTTTTAATTCCGATATCCGGTTTGTAAGGCTTAATCGTTTGCTGGCTCTGATTGGCAAGCTGCGCCATTTCCTCATTGGTCATATCAATCTTGGCGTCGGCCGACTCAGCGCGAATCAGCGCGGCCCGACGAATTTGAGCCGAGGTTTCATCGTACTTTTTCTTCTCGTTTTTAATTTTATAGTACGTGATCGCTGAGTAAAGGGCCGCAACCGCCATACCGATCCAGATGATGGGCTCTGAAGCCGAGTAGTCATTGCGCGTGAACATTTGCACGCCGCTTAAGAGAATCGCCGCATAGGTCGGCACCATGACCCACTGCAATGACTTTTTGGCGGTGGCTTCGATTTCTTCCTTTCCCTTGTCTGAAGGCAAATCGCCTAAACAATGAGAACCGTCGCAACCGTCAATCGTGGTTGTGTACGTTTGCTGTTTGTACTCAAAGGTGACTTGAACAACCGGCGCGTATACGCTGTGTGGAGTATCAAATTCGAGCACTGTATTCCAGCTCCAGTCCTTTTGCTGATCGCCCAGTCGGTTGTTTTTTACGGCATGCTCTACGCTTAGCGCCAAGGTCGGTTTGGCGTATTTAAAGGCGTCGTTGGCGGTCAATTGAAAAGGCAAAAGCTCAACACCGGTGCAGTAGCGGCTGTCAAACGAGACCAATCCGCTGATTCGGCTATGAAACACAATGGAGTCGCAGTGTCTCGGGTAGGCGTGGCTTGCCGGACAGAGATAATGAAAGACTCCCTCTGTTGTCCCAGAGTGCGGCGTCCAATCAGTTACCGTCCGTGTGCGGGTTTCCCAGCGTTTGGAACCGCGGTTGTAGTAGCGCTCGACTTCCTTTCTGTCGTAGCCAAAGGAAGCGCTCCAATTGGCTTTATATTGGCCGGAACAATCCCATGCGGGCAGAAATAAAAACTTCACTTCCGTGATCTTGGCCGCGGTGGCCAAGTCATCAGGTGTGGTGAGGCCCGTTGTCATGTAGGCGCGGGCAGCGGTCACGGCCGAGTCTTCGTCAAGCGTGAAGGGTTTGATGTAGTCCGCGCTTTCGAGCGTTCCTTCCGCGGCGTCAAGGACAATGGTGTTGCCGCAATATTCACATTGAAGCGTGCGGGTGCCGGGTTCGTATTGAAGCTTGGCGCCGCATTTACTGCACTCAATTTCCATGATGATCAGTCTCTTTTCTTGTTGAGCATTTGACGAAGAAGCAGATCGCGTCGCGCAATGAGTTTAGCGATCTTATCCAAAGTCGCCGCGTCCGCATTGCCCGTTAAGGTTGAAAGGGCTTCGGTGATTTCCGCTTCAACCGCTTGGCTTTCATCACAACGGCGGCGGTTACTGAGTCGGAAGGATTCCGTGATCTTAAGGAACGCATCGCGATTGTCACCGGTGAATTCCAGTTCAAGCTCTTTTAATCGGGCATCGGTGTCACGGTACCAGGCAGAGACTTTGTGCTCATTTTGTACGCTTTGAATATGTTGCTTGGTGGTAGAAATCAGTACCCAATAGGCAACCAGACCCAGCAGCCAAAGAAGTTCAAAGACAAGTGCCGTTTTGTTCCAGACAAAATAGGCGCAGATGACAGCAATGAGCGAGATCACCACCAAAAGGGGGCGCAAAACGAGTGCAAGACCAATGGCTGCGGTTGCAGGGTCGTTGCCCACGCGCCAGTACATCTGCATGCCGATACTCGCAGCAAAAAGAAGCACCGCGACGGCAAATACCGGTTCGGTGAAGCGTTCCGGAACAAAGACATAGAACGCGACGACAACAAAGACAAAAGTGAGCGCCCCTAAGAGGCGAAATTTCGATGCGGCGTTCATTGCAACAGTTTCCTTTTTTGTTCAGCAAATTCCTCTTCGGTAAGAATCCCGGAGTTTTTAAGTTCACCCAATTCTTTAAGAAGGCGGATCTTCTCGGCCCAGGCGTCGTTTGAGGACTGTACTTGAGCGGGCGAATTTTGCGTATTGATAATGCCGCCCATTGAAGTGGGGGAGCCGAAAGTCATCTGACCGCCTAAGGCAGTGCCGATACCCATGCCCATAAAGCCGCCTGCCGTGCCTTCGTTGCCCGCGGCCTTATCCAAAACATCAAAGCTTCTGACTTGCTGGTAGCGCTGACCGAGCACCTTAAGTTTGGCCTGTTCGCTAAGAATTTTTTTGAGTTCAATGACCGAGCTGTCATCTTCAGGCACGGAAATTGACATCAGGTCAAAGCGCGTGAGTTCAATGCCGTAGTCACTGAAGACGTCATTAAGTTTTTCGGGCAGTTTTAAAGAAATGTCATCGAGGTAACCTGAGAGCTCAAAAATCGGGATTTTTTTGGCAATGATCATTTCCGAAATAAAGGACTTGACGCGGCCCGTGATAAGTCCTCGGAAATAATCATCCAACTGATCCGCGGTCAATGACTGCAGGGTGCCCACGAGTTTTGCAAGAAGTTTTCGGCCGTCTGTGACACGGATGCCGTACTGACTGAAAGCGCGAACGGGCAGCAGCACGCCGTAGACGGGATCAAGAAGCTGCATGGGCTGCATGGTGCCCCATTTCAGGCCCATCACTTCGGCTTTGCTCACAAACCAGACTTCGCTTGTAAAGGGGCTTGAGCCGCCGAAGGGCAGCCCCAGTGCCTGACTGATCACAGGCAGGTTTTCGGTGGAAAGTATATGCCTGCCGCTTTCAAAGGGACCTTCGTATACACCCTCGTGAACAAGCCAGGCCTCCTGAGTGTCATTGACAATGAGCTGAGTCCAGGTGGCCAATTGGTCGGAAGGAAACTTCCAAACCAAAAGCCTCGGATTGGAAGTGTCCCACTTTACAAAATCAATTGCTGCCATAAATGATTCGGCTTTTTCTGCGCCGTCCTAAAACATGAATAACAATATCGTTGCATTGTAGTATAGGGAGATTTTCTTTGGTGTTTTTAGACACTGACGAAAATTTTCTTTCTAAACAAGAGACTGACCGATATCTGCACAGCTTTTCCAAAAGTTATCCACAGGGTAGTTCACAAAAAATGTGGAAATTTTTAACGCTTGGTACTCTGCCTCATCAATTGAAGCACTAGGAGTTAAATTAAAATCGTTTGTCAGATTGATGATTTGCTCAAGGTTTTGTCCGATGAAAATTCTCCACACCTCTGATTGGCATATCGGTTCGACGCTTTACGGAAAAAAGCGCTATGACGAGAGCGAAAAATTTCTGAAATGGCTCGTCGGCATCATTGAAAAAGAAGCAATAGATGCCGTTTTGGTTGCAGGAGACATTTTTGATACATCAACGCCCAGCAACACGGCTCAGGAACTCTACTATCGATTCTTAAGCGATGTTTCAAAAACCGTCTGCCGGCATGTCGTCGTCACAAGCGGCAATCACGATTCGCCCTCCTTTTTGGACGCTCCCAAGCCGCTGCTTAAGACACTCAATGTCACCGTGATGGGCAGTATCACCTCGGATCCGGCCGATGAGGTTTTGGTGCTCAAATCTGCCTCAGGAGAGCCTCAGGTGATCGTGCTGGCTGTGCCTTTTTTAAGGGATCGCGATGTGCGGGTGAGTGTTGACGGACAAACCTATGCCGATAAAGAAAAACAACTCATGGAGGGAATCGTCACCCATTATCAAAGCGTTTATGAGCAGGCGCTCAAAGTGCGGGAAGCTTTGGGCAGAAATTTGCCTATTGTGGCGATGGGGCATCTCTTTATGGCAGGTTCTTCAGTTTATAAGCGCGAAGGCAGCTCAAGCGGAGAACGTGATCTTTATGTGGGCAGTCTCGGTCAGGTGCCGGCGCACCTTTTGCCTTCTTTTGACTATTTTGCTTTGGGGCATCTGCACATCGCTCAAAAGGTGGCGGGCAGCGACAGTATTCGCTACAGCGGCTCGCCGCTTGCGATGAATTTTGATGAGATCAAACAGACAAAGTCTGTTTTTGAGGTGACTTTTTCAGAAGAAGGACTCTCCGTGACAACAATCCCGGTGCCGGCCTTTCGGCATTTTGAGCGCATCAGAGGGGATTGGCAGACGATTGAGTCGCAATTGAAGTCTCTTGCCGCAGATTGTTTTGAAGGCTGGACTGAAGTTATCTATGAAGGTGAGGATGCCCTTGGAAACCTCAGAGACAGGGTCTATCAATTGGTTGAGGGGACCGGCATTGAAGTGCTGAAAATTCAAAATGCCGTGCTTTACAACGCCGTCATGCACCGCTACGAAAAAGAAGTTCAGCTGGAAGATTTAAAACCGCAGGATGTGTTTGAGCAATGCATGAACGATCACGAAGTGCCTTCCGAGCAGCGACCGATTTTAAAGGAACTCTTTTCCGAGATTCTGGTCGGTATTGAACAGTCAGACAATCAAAAGCGATAGTGAGCGGAGAGAGACGATGCGTATTGAAAAAGTGACTTTTAAAAATCTGAATTCTCTCGCCGGTACCTGGCGCATTGATTTCACCGATGAGCGCTACGTGCAGGACGGCATTTTCGCGATCACGGGACCGACCGGAGCCGGCAAAAGTACGGTGCTCGATGCGATTTGTCTCGCTCTATATGGACAAACGCCTCGGTTGAACACGATTTCGAAGTCCACCAACGAAATCATGACCCGGCAAACGGGCGATTGTTTTGCAGAGGTTGTGTTTTCAACGGCAAAAGGACGGTTTCGCAGCCATTGGAGTCAGCGGCGCGCAAGAAACAAAGCAGACGGCGCCCTGCAGGCTGCCAAACAGGAATTGGTGAACTTAGATACCAATGAAATTGTCAATCTTAAAAAAGGAATAGCCGATAAGATCAGTGAATTGACGGGGCTGGACTTTAAACGCTTTACTCGCTCGATGCTTCTGGCTCAGGGGGATTTTGCCGCGTTTTTGAAAGCGACCTCAGATGAACGAGCCTCAATTCTGGAAAAAATCACTGGCATGGAAATTTATGCGGAAATTTCTGCGAAGGTTTACCGTCGATCGGATGAGGAACGAAAAAAGCTTGAGGCGCTTCAGGCAAAGATGGGAGACATTGAAATCCTGCCTGACTCAGAAAGAGAACAAAAAGAAGCAGCGCGCGATGCATTGGCCCGTGAGGAGGCAGAACTTCTCAAAAGCCATCAGCAAACCCGCGATTGTATTGCCTGGCTTCAAAATATTGCAGCGCTTAAAAATGGTCAGGCAGATCTTCAGAAATCGTTAGACCAGTGCGACAATGACATCCTGGCCTTTGAGCCGAGTCTTCGGCAATTGCATCGGGCTTCAGACGCTGCCAAAGCCGATTCGGCTTACGGGAATCTCTCGGCCTATCGTCAGACACTTCAAAAAGTCAATGAAAAGCTTCTCGAAGCCAAGCGGCAGGAGCCCGCGCTTCTGAAGGCCTCAAAAGAGGCTGAGGATCTGACTGCCGCCAAAAAAGCACTTTGGGATAAAGCTGTTGAAGTGCAGAAGACAGAGGTTCCCACAATCGCCAAAGTGCGTCTGATGGATGCGGGTATTAAAACAAAAGAAGCCGATTTAGCTTTATCTCAAAAAGCAATCGCCTCGCTCAATCACACGATAAGTGAAAGTCGTAAAGATTTAGACACTAAAAAACAGGACAGGGAGAAACTGGAGGCAGAACTTCAGACGCTGGAACTTTTCTTAAAAGATCATGCTAATGACCGTGAGCTGCTTCAAAGTTTTTCGGGTTTTGAGAGTACGGTCAGGCATATCGTAGAGCTTGATACTGATATCCGAAAATCTCAGAGTCGGCTCGAAAAAGAAGAAAAGCGGCGAGAGGATGCACAAAAGAAACTCAATGACGCAAGGGCATTCATTGCTCAAAAGCAAAATGAGCTCGCTCGGATGGATGAACGGATCATAACGATCACGCAGGAACTCGCTAGCCTCTTAAAGGGAGAGACAGAAATTTCTCTCTCATCTCGTTTGGATGCGCTCAAAGAGCAGCGCCACTATCGGCAGTTGATTCAAAAATTGGAAGATCACCGAAAAGAGCTCAAGGACGGCGAGCCTTGTCCCCTTTGCGGTGCGCATGATCACCCTTACGCGTTGGGCAATGTTCCCTTGGTTGATGAGGTTCAGAAGCAAATAGACTCTCTTGCCGGCCTTCTTGGCCAAGTCAAGGAAACGCAAAATTCACTTAATCAGCAAAAAGAAACTGCCTCGGCTCAAAGACTGTTAATTGCGGACTTGCAGTCAAAGAGCCTTGCGATTTCAAAAGAGATTGAGCTCATTGATGAGCAGATCCGAAATGCGAAGACGGAGCTTTCTGAAAAATACGCAAAGAGAAATACAGAAATCGAGGCCTTTTATGAGAGTGTGGCCGGTTTCGGAATTTCAAAGCCGATGACTCTGTCAGAGGCAATAGGCAATCTGCGGCAGAGAAAGACACAATGGACTGAAACCGAGACCTCTTACGGTCAAAAATCAACGGTTTTGCAGCAGCTTTGCAGCAAGATTCGGGAAACCGAGGCGCTTCTAGCGGAAAAAGAAAAAGTCTTGAATGAAAAATCGGTTGAGTTTGACCAATTGCAAAAATCACTCAGCGAAGATCGCCAGGAGAGATTTTCGCTTTTCGGACAAAAGGATCCTGTGATTGAGGCGGCTCGTCAGCAAAATGACATTGATACTGCAAAGCAAGTTTTTGATAACGCACAAAGTGCGGCTCAAACCAAACGCGAAGCTTATCGTGAGGTGTGTTCTGCTATTCAGACATACCAGAGCCAGATTCAGGATTTAAATACTCAGGTTTTGGAATCCGAAAAATTATTTGCAGAGAAATTAAAAGAAGGTTGTTTTACGAGCGAGAAAGAATATTTGGACAATCGGCTGCCAAGTGAGCAAATTCAGGCTCTGCAAAATAAGGAGAAGGCTTTGTCTGACCGAAAGAGCCGCCTTGTGGGGCAGATGGATGAAAATTCGAAAGCGCTTGAAGGGGAACTAAATCGTCGCTTGACTGAAAAAACAGCTGACGAGCTTCAGGAACAACTGACGGACATTACGGCGCGCCAGAATACTTTACGGCAGACGCTCTCGGACCTGCAGCTTCACCTGAAAAATGATGACCTGGCTCGTGAGAAGGTGAAGGGCTTTAGAAAAGAGTATGAGACTCAGCAAACCGTTGTTGATCATTGGTCGGCGCTCTCGGAATTGATCGGTTCGGCGGACGGAAAGAAATTCAGAAATTATGCGCAGGGCATCACTTTTGAAACGATGATCGCGCATGCCAACCAGGCACTCATGAAGATGAGCGATCGTTACCTTTTGCTTCGCAGCGAAGATGATGGTTTGCAGCTGCAGGTTCAGGATAACTACCAGGCGGGCGCCATCCGTTCAACGAAAAACCTCTCGGGTGGAGAAAGCTTCATCGTGAGTCTGGCGTTGGCGCTGGGACTTTCGAAGATGGCAAGCCGCAATGTGCAGGTGGAGTCGCTCTTTTTAGATGAAGGGTTCGGGACGCTTGATGAAGAGGCGCTCGACAATGCGCTCAAGACCCTTGCCGGTCTTCATCGTCAGGGCAAGCTCATCGGTGTCATCAGTCACGTTCAGGCGCTTAAAGACCGAATCGGTACGCAAATTGCGGTCACTCCGAAGAGCTTGGGGCGAAGTACGATTTCCGGTCCCGGTGTAACTGCATTGGACTAGCTTTTGATGAGTTCGGAGCCGGCGGCGGCTCCCAAAATCAAGACCGCCCCCACCAGACCGGCTGTTGTCATCGGTTCCATCAGCACAAAAACCGAGAGCAGGATGGCCACAGCCGGGTCGATGTACGAAAAAATTGCAATCCGTGAGGCCTGCAGTTTGGGAAGCGCTGAAAAGTAAAGCCAATAGGCAACGCCGGTATGCACGATGCCGACAACAACTGTGAGTATGAGAGTTTCTGCGCTTACCGATATCGCGGAAAAATCAATGCTAAAGAACACGTAGGGACACAAAACCACGGCGGCTGTCGCCAGTTGAAAAATGGCTGAGTCGTAAGGATTTAAATTTGAGAGAAACTTATTGTTTATGACGATAGTTGCGTAAAAGCAGGCGGCTAAAAGTCCCATTGCGATGCCGCTTACTGCGATGTCACCTGATGGATTCCAGACGCCTGCAATCAGTGACATGCCGAAAAGTGCGCAAATCACACAAAGCCATTTGACCGCAGAGACTTTTTCCTTAAGAACGAACGGGGAGAGCACAATCAGAATGACCGGTGCCATGTAATAGGCAAGTGTTGCTGTGGCAATGCTTGTGAGCCGATAAGCTTCAAAAAGAAAAATCCAATTGAATCCTAAGGCGATGCCGGCAATGATCAGGTGTTTGAAATTGGCTTTAATGGCCCTAAAGTCCAATGATCGATGAAAAAATTTCAGAATCAGCAAAAGAAAGAGCGTGCCTAATGCGCCTCGGGAAAGGGCAATGGCAGAAGATGGCAGGTCGATGAATTTAACAAAAAGTCCAATGGTGCCGAAAATGACCATTGCCAAGACATACTGAAGCATGAGATTTTCCTTAAAAGCCTATTGCTGCAAATTAAGACAGGAAGCGAGAAAAAGCAAAAATTTGCTAAGGGAAATCTTTTAAGAAGGGTAGTCAGGAAAACGAAAAACCCGAACTGAAATCTGATCAGTTCGGGTTGGAATTTTGGTGCGGCCGATGAGAGTCGAACTCATATGGATTGCTCCGCCACCCCCTCAAGATGGTGCGTCTACCAATTTCGCCACGGCCGCGAATCTTTCTGTTTCAGGAGAAATCTCCCAAATCAGAGTTCGATATTTTAGCGCGGAATCTGTTGAGATTGCGAGGCCGGAGCAGTCGAATTTGACGTATTTGTTTGATCTGCGTCAATAGATTGCGATTGTTCGACGGATCCCAACACACCGGAGGTCGGAGCGGCGGTCTGTTTGAACGCACCCGAACCCAACGTCAAAGCAATGGTTGCCAAGAAAAAGAAGGTGGCAGCCACAGCCGTGGAGCGAGACAGGAAGTTGGCAGAGCCCGAAGCGCCGAAAATGGAACCGCTTGCGCCGCTGCCGAAAGCAGCGCCGAGGTCGGCGCCTTTACCGTGTTGCAACAAGACCAAAATGATCACGGCGATCGCGGAGATGATTTGCACCACGATTGCGATAGAGACCAACATGGAGGACATCTTTATTGTTTTCCTTTAACTCAAAATAGTTTTTAAATTCTTTTCAATTACAGGTTATCGGCGCAATGGCAGATAGCCAGAAAATCTTCCGCTTTAAGTGACGCTCCGCCCACGAGTGCGCCGTCAATATCAGGCTGCGCAAAAAGTTCAGGGGCGTTTTTCGCCTTGACGCTGCCGCCATAGAGAATGCGGGTGCGCTGAGCGGCATCCTGATCCACTTCGGCAAGCACTGCGCGCAGTGCCTGATGCACCGCCTGGGCATCTTCTGCGCTCGCGCTCTTACCCGTGCCGATAGCCCATACGGGTTCGTAGGCAAGGGCACCTGCCACCAAAGGCATAATGCCGGCTTTATCCAAAACGGCACGCAGCTGACGGCTCACCACTTCAATGGTGCGACCGGCTTCGCGCTCTTGAAGCGTTTCGCCCACGCAAACAATCGGCATCACACCGTTGTCGAAAGCAATTTTCGCTTTTTCGGCAACCGTTTCATCGGTTTCACCAAAAAGCGTGCGGCGTTCCGAGTGACCGACAATCACCAGATCGCAGCCGATATCGGCAAGCATGGCGGCGGAAACTTCGCCGGTGTAGGCGCCTTTGGCGTATTGTGCGCAATTTTGAGCGCCAACGAGCGTCGCACTATGTTCAAAGCCGATCACCAATTGCGGCAGATAAACGCTCGGGGCACACACCGCCACGTCGCAATGAAGGCGAGTGCCGTTCATTTGGGGCAAAGCCGCGCAAAGCCACTCATCATTGGCTTTGAGGCTGCCGTTCATTTTCCAGTTGGCGACAACAAAAGGCTTACGAGTCATAGCGACACCTAAAATAAAGCTCTTAATTCTAGCCGAAAATCAAGAAAAAACAAGGCGGTGTAGACCTATCCTTCGACTTGTTCAATAACGAGCTGGATGCTGCGCTGGCCCATCCACTCATTGATTTCGGGCCGGTATGCCAGGCGCGCGACCGACGGGACTTCGGCAGAACGTCTGAAAAATATTCCGTTAAAGCGCACACCGTCTAATTCCAGCATAAGTTTAAGGTGTCCGCCTTTGAGCACTGTCTGATGCAGTACTTTAAATTCGTTGGCAAAAAGGGGAGGCAGGAACCCTTGTCCCCATATCTGCGAATTGATCGCCTCAACGAGCCCTGCATTAATATCCCGAGGCCTCAGATCTCCGTCAACCCACACATGACGCTCAAAAACGTCTTCTTCACAGTTTTTTGAGACGACACTTTCAAAAACGTTGGCAAAGTCATCGAAACGATGAGCGTCAATCGTGAGCCCCGCGGCCATGGCGTGGCCGCCGAACTTTTTGATAATGCCCGGTGCCGTTTTTGTCACCAAATCGAGCATATCGCGCAGGTGCACGCCTTCAATGGAACGCCCCGATCCTTTCATTTCACCGTCGGCGGCATTGGCAAAGGCAATGGTCGGGCGGTGCTTGCTTTCTTTGATGCGGCTGGCGACCAACCCCACGATGCCCTGATGCCAGGTGGGCTCATAGAGCGCCAACGTGTGGCGCTGAGTGACATCGATTTTATTGAGAAGCATCGCAGCGTCCCACTGCATGTCAAGCTCAAGCTCTCGGCGCTGACGGTTAAAGTCGTCAAGGATTTTGGCGTAGTGCTGTGCCTCTTCATCGTTGTCGCTGATTAAGCATTCAATACCTGCGGTCATCAGATCAAGGCGCCCTGCGGCGTTAATTCGCGGAGCGATCACAAAACCGAAATCACGCACGCGTGCCTGCGCACTCGGGCGGCCTGCGATTTCAAAAAGGGCTTTCAATCCCGGATGCGTATGACCGCTTCGCACCTTGGCAAGTCCCTGCTGAACGATAATGCGGTTGTTGCGGTCGAGTTTCACCACGTCGGCAACCGTGCCCAGCGCAACAAGATCCACGAGTGCATCAAGTCTTGGCTGCGTTTTCGCATCAAAGCGGCCCCGGCGGCGAAATTCTGCGCGAAGCGCCATCAGCACATAAAACATGACGCCGACGCCTGCGAGGTTTTTACTCGGAAAATCACAGCCCGGAGTGTTCGGGTTAACAATACAGGCGGCTTGCGGCAATGTTTCAGCGGGCAAGTGGTGGTCGGTGATGATGACTTCAATGCCGAGTTCTTTTGCCCGAGCGACACCATCGATGCTTGCCATGCCGTTATCAACAGTGAGAATAAGCTGGGCATGTTTTTCTGCCGCCAAATCCACAATCGCAGGCGTCAATCCATAGCCGTAAACAAAACGGTCAGGCACCAGGTAATCGACCTTGGCTCCCATGCTCCTGAGCCCCATGAGCGCTACGGCGCAGGCGGTGGCTCCGTCGCAGTCATAGTCAGCGATCACCATGATGCGAAGACCTTTTTCTATTGCATCGGCTAAAAGACGGGCGGCCGCGCATGTTCCCATCAGAGTTTGAGGCGGCAGCATCGCGCGCCAGTCGGCTTTAAGATCTTCGCCCGATTCAATACCTCGGGCTGCCAGCACTCGGGCCAAGGGCTCCGGGAACCCCTCTTCAACCAGATGACCGGCAATGGCGGGACTGTAGTCACGAGTGATAAAGCGTGTCATTTTGCGGCCTCACTCAAAAAAGCCGCAATATCGAGCATCTTTTTCTTTTTAAAGCGCGCAAAAAGTCCTTTGGGACCGGCGCTTTTATCAATGACAACAGTGTGCGTATCGCAGGCGCCGCAGGCCACTATCACGGTGCGGGAAGCGCGCCGTTTGTGGGCAAGGTCAGCCAAATGGGTGACGGCAGTCAGCACTTCGGGCAAGCGGGCAGACCAATCCTTCCAGTCCTTGCGCCGGTAACTGTCATAGAGCCCGTCAATTACCGCCAAAAGGTCGCCTTCCGGGGCTTCGGGCCAGTCCGCTTTGACGGGCGTTGTTCTGAAATTCAAAAGCCCCGCGTTTTGAGCCCATCCCCAGACATAGGCGTCGTTAGCCATCACGGCGCGAAGCGTGGAGGGTTTGAGCAGGTGGCGCCGAGAACCCCCGTCGGGCCAAAATCCGTCAATGGTTTCGAGCCCCTTTTCAACGCGGCGTGTATTGATTTCACTTTTCTTTAAGATCGCGCGAAGCGCTTGCGCGAGCGCTTTAAATTCTTCAGCGGCTGGACCTTCGAGATTATCATCGGTAAAAGGCTGATATTGCTGTGCGCACCAGGGACGAACAACGAGCGCCCAGTCTTTATTTCGGGTGAGATACCACCGGTCGGCCCACTGCTGAAGCTGAAAGCCGAATTCCCTCACGCAGGCGAGCACCTCATCGTGTAAAAGGTCACGCTCTTCGGCGTTCAGTTCCTCTTTGGGAGAGCGCAAAATGGTTTTGCCGCCGCACTGTTCTTCATGGACGCTGTGCAGCCGCCAGGTTTGAGCCCCCATGGCAGGCCCCCCGTCGGCCTCCCACTCAAAAGCGGCGGTCTCAGGCATCGTTGTTTTTTTGCCGATCACCTGCCAAAGCCAGACAATGTGGGCGGCGCCGTCTAAAACAGGGTCGCGGACCAACTGCTGGGAAACGATTTCTTCGGCACCTTCGGTAAGCTGCGCTAAAAGGGAGAAGTCTGCCTCAATGGCGCCGCTTTTGAGGACATCGGCTGGCAGACGAAGACCGGGAATCAAAAAATACGCTGAATTCATCACTTATAAAGTTCGGGCAATTTTTAAAAACTCCCGAACATCGTCAACATTAAATGATGAGTGCATTATACGTGAGCGTTTTTTGAGTCGAATCAGAGAAAAGTTTGAGAGTGATTTTCAATTATCAGAGATTTTTGCAAAAGCATTACACTGCGCCGATATTGTTCTGAATCGAAGAAGAAAAAGATGTTAAACACAAAAGAATCGGACAATTTGGAAAAAGACCGGGCTTTCTCCAGCCACGGTCAGGGTGACAGCCTCTACAATCACGCTACACAACAGGTGAAAACCAGCGTGTTGGGCGTGGCTGTGCTTTTAACGTTGGGTTTTTCAGCCGTCGAACTGATCGGCGGTTTACTCAGTAATTCGTTGGCATTGATCGGGGACGCCGGTCATATGGCAACCGATGCCGCAAGTCTGCTTTTTGCATTAGTGGCTAATTGGCTCGCGCGAGAAGGGGCGGACAGCCACCATTCATTCGGTCATGCCCGCATTGAGGTGCTTGCAGCTTTTGTCAACGCTTTGATCATGTTTATCGTCTTGGGGTGGATTTGCTTTGAAGCAATTGACCGCTTGACCAATCCTCACGAAGTCTCGGGCGGCAGCGTGATGCTCATTGCCACGATCGGTATGTTCGTCAATATCGCGGTGGCTCTTTCGCTTTCACGTGACAAGAAAAACGTCAATACCAGAGCCGCCCTTGTGCATGTCTTGGGAGACCTTTTGGGGTCGGTGGCTGCCATCATTTCCGGCGCCGTGATTTATTTCGGCGGTCCTGTTGAAGTCGACCCGATTCTCTCGCTTCTGATTTGTGCTCTGGTGGCTCACGCTGCGTGGGGCGTGCTCAAAGAAACCGTACCGGTGATGTTGGATGCCGTGCCCGAGGGAGTCAATTACGAAGAAGTCGGGGAGGCGATTGCCGGCATTCCCGGTGTCGTCAGTGTGCACGATTTGCACGTCTGGGTGATGAGTCCCGGTTATTCAGCAATCAGTGCGCACTTAAAAATTGATTCGCATCGCTCCTGGCCGGTTATTTTGGAAGAGATCCGCAAGAACGTGAAAGATCGCTTCGGCATTGATCACATGGCCTTTCAGCCTGAATGGGAGATGACTTCCAAGGCTGAAGAAAAGGCAACTGAAGTATCGGTTTAAGTTAAGATTTTATTCTCAATATAAGAAAAACCCGAAAGTGCTGAGCTTTCGGGTTTTTCGTACAGATCAGGTTCAATTATCTGTGATACAGTCGAGAGGTTTCGTAGCGGGGCTCACAGCTCACGTTGATGCCCAGGCGCTGAAGCATGCGTTCATCTTCTTCGCTGATGATCACTGTAAAGTGAACTTCAGAGCCGCGAAGTTTGGAGAGCTGCTCCTTGGCTTTTTGGGCAGGCTCATTGCGCAGCGCGGAGATGGTGAGGGCCAAAAGCACCTCATCGATATGCAGTCTCGGATTCTTGTGCTTGAGGTACTGAGTTTTAAGCTGGCAGATCGGCTCTAAAACGCGGGCTGAAATCAAGTCCACGTCATGATCGATGCCGGCAAGAACTTTCAGAGCGTTCAAAAGCATGGCCGAGGCGCAGCCGAGCGTGCTCGAAGTCTTACCGGTCACGATATGTCCGTCAGGAAGAATCATGGCGGCAGCGGGAGCGCCCGTTTGCTCGGCCTTCTTCAAAGCAGTGGTCACGGCCGGGAAAATTTCCGGCGTGGTTTCGGCCTGATTCATGATGAGCTTCAGATGATTGATTTCCTGCTCATTGGAGGCACCGCGCATGTGCTTGACGCCGGCAGCGTAGTAGCGGCGCAGAATTTCCATGCGGCTTGCTTTGCGGCAGACATCATCGTCAACGATGCAGTTGCCTGCCATATTCACCCCCATGTCTGTCGGAGACTTATAGGGAGAGACGCCTTGAATTCTCTCAAAGATGGCGTTTAAGACAGGGAAAATTTCCACGTCACGGTTATAGTTGACCGCAGTTTTGCCGTAGGCTTCCAAATGGAAGGGGTCAATCATATTGACGTCGTTGAGGTCGGCGGTGGCTGCCTCATAGGCCAAATTCACCGGATGCTTTAAGGGCAGATTCCAAATCGGGAACGTTTCAAACTTGGCGTAGCCCGCTGTAATGCCATGCTTGTGATCGTGATAAAGCTGGCTCAAGCACGTGGCCATTTTTCCGCTGCCCGGTCCCGGGGCGGTCACCACGATGAGTGAGCGACTGGTTTCAATGTAGTCATTTCGACCGAGCCCTTCTTCGCTTACGATAAAGTCCACATCGGACGGGTAACCCGCAATGGGGTAGTGGCGGTAGTGAGCAATGCCGAGCGTTTCAAGACGCTTGAGAAAATCTTCGGCGGCTTTTTGTCCAGTGTACTGCGTGACAACAACGCTGCCGACGTAAAGCCCCATTTCGCGGAACGCGTCAATCAAGCGCAGTACGTCTTCTTCATAGGTAATACCCAAGTCACCGCGAACTTTGTTGGCTTCAATGTGAGCTGCATTGATGGCAATGACAATTTCCACGTCGTTTTTAAGCTGCTGCAGCATGCGGATTTTGCTGTCCGGATGAAAGCCCGGCAGCACGCGTGAGGCGTGGAAGTCATCGAAGAGTTTGCCGCCGAATTCGAGGTACAGTTTGCCCCCGAATTGGGCGATTCGGCGACGAATTTGTTCAGATTGCGTCGTGAGATATTGTTGATTGTCAAAACCAATCGCCGTCATTTCTTTTTCCTTTGTCCAGAAAAACCACAATCGATTAGTATAAACAAAAGAGCGGCTCGAACGAAAGACAAAGGGATATTTTTCTTTTTGTTTCTAAGGAAAAGTGCTTTCGGCTTTTTTGCTTAAGAGGTTTAGCCCAAGTCTTAATTTGTTATGAGAAATTCTGCATTAAATGCCGCTATGTGCTATTTTTCAGTGATTGAAAAATTTTTGGACACGAAGGTCTAATTATGAAACTTTGCGGTTTTGATGTTGGTTTGGATCAGCCTTTTTTCCTCATGGCCGGTCCCTGTGTGATTGAAAGTGAGGGGATGGTGATGGAGATTGCCCGTGAGATGAAGGCAATCTGCGATGATTTGGGCATTCACTATATTTTCAAGGCAAGTTACGATAAAGCCAACCGCACGTCGGTCACAAGTTTCCGAGGTCCCGGTATGCAAAAGGGCTTGGAAATTCTTGCTCGAGTGCGTGAATCGGTGGGCGTGCCGGTTGTCACTGATGTTCATACCGAAGCAGAAGTGCCCATCGTGGCGCAATATGTAGATGTGCTGCAGACGCCGGCTTTTTTGTGCCGTCAGACGGACTTTATTTGTGCCTGTGCCCGAACCGGCAAACCCGTCAATATTAAAAAGGGTCAGTTCCTCGCACCCCACGACATGATTAACGTGATTACTAAGGCAAGAGCGGCGGCTCGTGAAGCCGGGGTGCCTGAGGATAACTTCATGTGCTGCGAGCGCGGCGCCTCTTTCGGCTACGGTAATCTTGTAAGCGACATGCGAAGCCTTGCGATCATGCGCCAGACGACGGCTCCCGTGGTCTTCGACGCCACACATTCCGTGCAGCTTCCCGGCGGCAACGGCACGTGCTCCGGCGGTCAGCGCCAGTTCGTTCCCGTGCTCGCGCGAGCTGCGGTCGCAGCGGGCGTCTCCGGCCTCTTCATGGAAGTCCATCCGACGCCCGCCTCCGCCAAGAGCGACGGTCCCAACCTCGTTCCGCTCGGCCGCATGCGTGAGCTCCTCGCGAGCCTTGTGGAGATCGACCGCCTCGTGAAGGCCCGCCCCTTCCTTGAAGATACGATCAACGGGTAAAATATTCTGATGTGCCCGCGATCCGCACGCAACGTCGTCGAACCGCGGGAATCTTCTTTCCTTGACATCCCTTTTTCATCCAAACGAAAGGACAAAAGATGAGCGCAATTATTGATGTGATCGGCCGTGAAGTTCTCGA
>ERZ779866.1931-NODE-1931-length-19599-cov-2.984445_pt1 | contig 19599 bp, 14 predicted proteins | sample MGYA00511248_ERZ779866 | MGnify/ENA primary metagenome ERZ779866 (study PRJEB29588, sample SAMEA2155758) | human gut metagenome | biome: human gut; feature: human-associated habitat; material: faeces | place: Denmark | collected 2008/2010 ... | reverse complement strand
GTGGCTTTGCCCAATGGCGGCAGCAATACCGTGACCGGCACCTTCCTGGACAGCCCGGAGATCACCAGCGAAGGCAGCATCCGTAAGGTGGATGCGGATGATCCTACCAAGGGTTTGGCCGGAGCAGTCATCAAGATTGAAGGCACCGACAACAGCTTTGTGGGCACTTATACCACCGGGGCGGGGGGCTATCTGGAGGATGTGCCCTGGGACGCCCTGCCCATCGGTAGCTTTACCGCGACGGAGGTCACGCCCCCGGAGGGGTACTCCCTCAGCCCGGACCCGGATAAGGTCAAGCAGGAGTTTTACTGGGACGGAAAGAATGATGTGGCCTTGGTGTTTGAGAACGACGCCAGGGTAAAGGTCAAACTGGTCAAGTACGACGACAGCGGCGATCCCCTCCCCGGTGCAGTATTCAACATCGTCAGGGACGGCCAGATCATCGGCACCGAGGCCACCCAAGCGGACGGCTCCATCACCGTCCCTAATGTGACCGAGGGGATGTACGCCTTTGTGGAGGTTTCGGCCCCTGCGCCTTTCGCCTGCCTGACTGATCCGGTCATTGTCCATGTGGATCAGGCCACTGTGGAGGGAGGCGGCACCATCACCGTGGAGGCGGCAGACAAGATTGTTGTCCTGGCTGATGGCAGGGTAGCGGAGGAGGGTCCTCCGGAAGAGCTGATGGCCAAGGATGGTCTTTACCGTCATATGGTGGAGTTACAGCAGCAAAGTGCTCAATGGCGATTGAATGGTGCAGAATAGTAGAAAACACAGTGATAGCCGGGGACTCCCTTAATCCGGGGCCCCGGCTGCTAATTTTCCATGCCGTACCATTGACTATCACGGCGCAGGTTCCCTGCGTGCTCCCTAAAATTATGATAGCCTCCTTCATTCTCTTTCTGTGAACGAAACTGTTGCGCTTTTAGCAAGGAATCCCCTTTGCTCTGTTTCCCGACGCATTTCTCCAAGATAGCACCCTATCCTCTGGCGGGATCGCATAGGTTTCTCCCCGCTTTATGATGACACCCCGCTGCTGTTCCCTTCCGATCTCCAGGTGAAAATGATGAGCTTGGCTTAGCTTTTCAGTATATTCCGGACCAGTTTCTTCTGTACCGCATAGAAGCCAAACCGGGAGCAGTTATATCAAGGTAGGTGCTGGCCGGAGATCCCTCAAGCAGAAGGCGTGGATGCCACCACACACCAGGAAGTATTAAATGATTGCCTGCCGGTTTATCAAATCCGTCTGCATTTGCCATGGTTACACACTGGGAATCAATTTTACTTAAATTTTGAAACGCCAGGTACCAGGGAAGGTGCAACAAAGAGCCCGGCATTTACATAAAAAACAGACCTGCGATTTGCAAGTCTGTTTCCTGGTGGCGGAGAATTTGAATCTTCGACCTCCTGGTTAAAAGCTAATGCCAGGGTTTCCAGTCCTTTCCTTCCAACACGTTCAGCTCCTTTTAATCCAAAAATTTTCAAACCCAGGAGGTCATATGTTCTCTGTTCCGCCGGAATTTTTCTGTTGCGATCAGAGAGAAAAGTCTTTCGAAAGGGCGAGGTAGTTTGTACATCCCGGCTTATATTTAAGACCTCGGAAATTTGTTTCTCGCTTTCTACTGTTGGAGAGTTCTCATCTCCTGACTCTGTTAGACAATTTTTTGTGTGGCTTTTGCACATATGAGAGAAGCAGCGATAATAGCAAACCCTATGATATCTGAAAATGTCCCTGGTATCACTAAGCCGACCGCGCCGATAAAAAGTGTTATGCGGAGGAACATGGGAACAGGACCTCTAAGCCAGCCGATAACTGCTATTGCGGCGCCACAAACTCCAATTAAGGCGCTTAAACTAGTGGATAATATTTCTAAAATAGATCCTTGCATGAGAAGTCCAGAAGAAGAGCAGAACGCGAACGGGACTAGGAAAGAGATAAGCGAGTATCGGAATGCAGTAAATCCTGTTCGGAATGGGTCTTCCTGCACCAGTCCGGCAGAAGTGAAAGCAGCTAGAGCTACGGGAGGTGTTATGTTGCCAATACAAGAAAAATAAAAGCAAAACATGTCAGCAGCTAACTGCGGTACACCCATCTCTACTAGACTTGGGACAATCATGGAGGCTAAGATGATATAGGCCGCCACAGGGGGCATTCCCATCCCAAGGATAAGTGCAACAATCATTGTTAGAAAAAGTGCCAGCCACGTAGAATTCCCAGCCAAAGCGGTAATAAGGCCAGATATTTTGACGCTTAATCCAGACATGGAAAGACAGCCTACAATAATTCCCGCAGTGGCGCATGTCAGAATGGTGGAAACTACGGCAGAGCCTCCATTAGAAATTGCTTCATAGAGCCTTTTAGGTGTAGGCCAAAACTCTTTTTTCCGGAAACCTAAAATTAAAATAATGACCATTGCCACACAAGCTGCTGTCTGTGCAGGCCATTGAAAAGCCATGAGTAGAACAAGAAGTACAATCAGCGGAAGGAAGAGATATAATTGCGGAAGCCATTCCTTCTTATTGGGCAGTTCATCTTTTGTTAAAACTTTCATTCCAACTCTGTCAGCTTCTAAGCCGGATTCTACAAACAGACATGTATAATAAAGAATTGCCGGTATTGCAGCAGCAATACAGATGGATCCATAGGAAACACCGCGCATTTCGGACATGACGAAGGCCGCTGCGCCCATAACAGGTGGCATAATTAATCCCCCTGTAGCCGCCACAGCCAAAATCGCCGCCGCAGTCCGCTTACTATATCCAGACCTTGTCATCAGCGGTAAAGTAAAACTTCCTGTGGTTAAGATATTGGCCACTGCACTGCCTGAAACCGTACCCATCAGCGCTGAGGCGATGATGGAGGCTTTTGCAGAGCCACCTTTATTACGGCCTACAATACCATAGGCTACTTTGATAAAGTAATCGCCTAATCCAAATTTCTCCATGATGCAACCAAAAACACCATAGGTGACGATCACACCGGAGGCTACTCCCATGGATGTCCCAAATATGCCTTCTGTACCCAGGGAAAGGTATGGCATTAAGCGGCCAATGGCATAACCTTTGTGGCCAAAGGTACCTGGAATATATTGGCCAAATATAGAGTAGGCAACAAAGATTAAGGCGATTGCTACCATGGGCCATCCCTGGCTACGCTGTGAGACGATTAACATAATTAGAAAAACTGCGAGGGATATTAAAATATCCATCTGAGTATATCGACCAGCCCGTTCAACGGTCAACTTAAAAGTTATACAAATGTAAACAGTTGCCACAACTGCTATCACAGCTAAAAAAAAGTAAAACGCGCTGGCCAAAGTAAGCCTATCATGCTTATTCAAATCTTTTTTTATCAGCTGAAGTAATGTGATTACAATAGCAAATCCTAAGACAATTCCTCTCTGAATAACGGCTGTCAGAACGCCAAAAACAGCCGTATAAACGACAAATATAGCCAATAAAAAACAAAGAATTCTAATAATTATATCAAGCTTTTCTCTTGGTGATTTGAGGAGTATTTTCATATGCCCTCCTTTCTGGGTATCCGCCAACCCTTCAAAAAATATACAAATTAGTCTGTTGTATTGAATGCTAATACATAAATTGGCTTCATTAACCTCCTTCTATGTCTGCAACAAGTCCATTCATATTAATTCCCTGCTCTCTAAAATACCGTGCAGCGCCTGCATGAAGCTCCAGACCGCCAGTCTCACATCCAGATTCTATGGTTAGACCTTTCATTGCATCATGAATAGTATACATATATTCTAGATTAGAAAATACTGTAGCGCAAATATCATAGGCTACCTTCTCATCCATAGCGCTTGTTGTACATATATAATTCCCATGGGCGACACAAACGATATCTTCTGTCTGACCTTTGTAGGTATTAGCTGGTATTGTAAGCGTATAAAATTGTTGGGCGTAAGGATCTTCTGTTTGTAATAAACGCTCTTCGTCAACAGGAAGCAAACGGATATCTCTCCAGGAGGCTAAATCAATAATAGTCGAGTGAGGATAAACCGTATCAAAGACTGCAGCATCGATTTGTCCATTTTTAAATGCATCAACTGATTCACTATAGCTTAAATACTCTGCCCTGTAATCTACGCCATCCTTCCATCCATATACGCCTTCGAGAAGTGCAACAGCTGAATTATAATTTCCACTACCTGCTTGACCAACAGAAATGGTTTTCCCCTCTAAGTCTTCCATAGATTTGTAGGGCGAGTCTGCCATTACGATAACATGGATTGGGTTTCCGTACATATTAAAAAGGACTTGAACATCTTGTGGATCATTTTCCCAGGAAGCGTCTCCAAGATATGCTTGAAGGGTGGTTGGAAAGCTACAAGTGGCGAAATCCATATATCCAGCATTCATTAGATTGATATTCTCTGCTGATGCCTTTGTAGCCTCTACTGTGACATTCATATATCCCGTTTTTTCGTTTAGAAGTGTTCCAATTCCAATCCCAGCGGTATAAAAAACACCTCCAGTTGTACCCGTTCCAATATTAAGATAGAGGACACCTTCGTTGCTGCTACAGGCAGCTAGGGAGATCAAGATGGCAAATGCAGAAGTCAATGCCGCCACCCGTTTCGCGCTTTGGAATAAATAAACCATTCTGTCATATCCCTCCTACACCTTTTTGGACATAACACCTAATTCCCATTTGCGTGATATCCGCCGAACTGCCGGATTAATATGAAGAGGTGCCAGAATCCACTTATACTATATATTTCTGGCACCCTTCGCTGTGCTCAATTCCTCTTATAAAGCTGTTGATCTGCTAGCACGACTCTATATTTTTTCTCTATCTCCAAACCAGTATAGAGGTCAGTGGGTAGCCCCTCCTCAAACACATTGAGAAGCAATTCTTGGGCAGGAACTGTGGATTCTTTTCCTATATATTGTACCCGATAAGGTTCCAGGGCAGACTTAATATCGGAGAAGTTCCAGGACGGATGCTCAACTGTGATCTCCTTATTTATAATGGCATACAAAAAAGTTTTGGCCTCTGCCAGCAAATCAGCCTCTTCGTGGACAAAGTGGTCCACGACACCTTGCTCAAATGCCTCTTGAGCAGAGAGCTTTTTACTTTCCATAATGAGCGGGATGGCGGCCAGACCGATCAGCCGGGGCAGGCGCTGCGTTCCACCATAGCAGGGAAAGCGTCCAATACCCACTTCGGGCAGACCGATTTGCGTTTTTTCAAAGCTGCGTGCGATGCGATAGTCGCAGGATAAGGCCAATTCCAAGCCGCCACCCAGGGCATGCCCATTGATTGCTGCCAGTGTAGGGACCTTCAATGAGGCAATTTTAGTCATGATCGCATGGAAAAATTCATAACGCTTGAGCATATCCAGTCGGCTCTCCGCAGTGGTGGCGCTCTTTAAATCAGCGCCAGCATGAAAATTCTTTTCTTTTCCGGAGCGAATAATGATACCGTCAATCTGTCCATCCTGGATCAAGTCCCTCAGATATTCTATCGCGTCCATAAAGCCTTCGGCAATAATGTCATTCCAGGTGTTTACTTTGGACTCTTTATCGTCGAACGTCAACACAGACAGGCGGCCTTCCGTATTGATATTCACAGCCCGGTTAATGATTTTATCCATAAAATACGATGCGCTCCTTTCTTAACTCTTGTAAGTGGATGTGGAATATCATGCCGCTGCTCTTTTCGTACCCCATATATCGGGCGGAGAGTGTCATATCTGCCTTGACAAATACAACGCTTCGCCTCTGAAAATGCGTGAGTCCATTTCTCGAAGGTCCCTCGCAATGACGGGCTGAAAGGGCATTTGGCTCAAGATATCCCGCTTTAAGTCTGTGCCAGGGGCAATCTCTGTGAGAACAAGACTGGGGCCTCGAAGTGCAAAAACACAACGCTCCGTAATGATTTTTACTATTTGTCCTCTGCGCTGAGAGGTTTCCCCAGAAAAACTGACTTGCTCCACCTTCTTAACAAACTTTTGAATCTGTCCTTCCTGAATAATATCTAACTTGTTGTCGCGCCATTGGGTCTGTAATGCCTCGCCAGTGGTGAAGGTGGTACAAAATACAACGGTCTTAGCTTTTGAAGTGATGTTAATGAAACCGCCCACACCAATATATTTTCCGTCTACTTTACTAACGTTGACATTACCCTCTTGATCGATTTGAGCCGCTCCAAGAAAGCATAGGTCTAAACCCTTTCCGTCATACAGGTTAAATTGGTCATCCATTCCATAAATCGCATGGGCGTTGATTGCCACTCCAAAATCAGGAGCTACCGCAGATATCCCACCCACAACGCCAGACTCCACAGTAAAGACAACGTCGCTGGAGACTCCTTCCTGGGCCGCAACAGTAGAAATCCTACTGGGCAGGCCGGTTCCCAGATTGACCAGTGCACCTCGCCGGAGTTCCAGAGCGGCCCGCCGGGCTACCCAGTTATGTTCTTGTTCGTGTCTGTGGTTGGGCCCTGGGGCGCCCTGCGTCGGGAGCCCGCCAGGCCGTACCCACTCCTCCGGAAGGAACAGATCACCGCTGTAATAAGGGCTGTACGATGTAGAGGTGGTCTGGAACTGATTCGGAGCCAAAACGACCAAATCAACTAAAATGCCGGGAATAATGACCTCTTTGGGATGAGCTCGTTGTCCGTTGTGACGTTCGACTTGGACGATGACAGTTCCACCATTGGCCTTTGTGGCCATCGCCATGTTCAATGCATCTACATAGAGTGCCTCCTTTTCGAAGGTAATATTGCCGATGAGGTCAACAGTCGTTCCTCTCAGAAGGCAAACATCCAGCTTGGGAGCTCGATAGAAAAGGTATTCCTTACCGTCCAGGGTGAGGAGGGAGACGAGGTCTTTTTGTGCGCTCTTATTCAGCTTTCCTCCACCCAAACGCGGATCCACAAAGGTGCCCAGGCCCACTTCGCTAAGGACACCGGGGCGGCCGCCTGCCGCGGCCTGGAGTAGCTGGCTCAGAATGCCCTGAGGAAGATTATAGGCCGCGAGTTTTTCTCCCTGCGCGAGAGGGCCCAGCCCATCTACATTTTCGTAATAGGCCGCGATGACTTCTTTGACTAATCCTTCGTGACAGAGCCGATCCGAAAACTTATGCAGACCGCTACTCCCTGTTGAACCCGCGGCGTAAAAGGTGAGCGCTTCGATGTCATGCTTTTCCAAGAAACGCCGCTCCAATGCGGCCACCGTGTAGTCTGGGTACAGCGCGCCGCCAAATGCGTTGATGGCAATGGTATCCTTGGAATGGATGTGCTGGACGGCTTCTTCTGCTGTGATGATTTGAAACATTCTGCTTCTCCTTTAGGGCAATAACACTGGCATATTGGCTTTTGGAGGCATTATCTGTACCGTGCTCAAACCTGCCAGATCATTCCAAGCATCTGCCAGATCGGGATGCTAACTAAAATGCCCAAAATGCCGCTTACAGCACGTAGGGCTGGCAGGAAGGAGGCGTTTGTGTGAGTGGCCATATCACCTGTGGCAGCGTAAGAGGTAATATAAGGAAAGTTTTGGTATCTTAGAATGAAAATATCAATGCAGGTGAATACGATCATGCCGACAACCCAGGGATGCATACCAATAGAGGGGCCCAGAGGGATGAAGACCATACCCAGAATGCTGACAGGGGCGACCCAGGAGCAGAACATGAACCGCACCGCATAGACGGCTAGGCAAAGCACGATGGCAAAGATATAGGGATTCCCGGCGAAGGGAGTGACGATAGGCTGAAGTACATTGCTCAGCCAGATGTCGATACCATGGACGCTGCATACGGTTCCGAAATTGAGAATGCAGCCATAGAAAATCATGAGCTGCCAGTTCATTTTGCTGCGGAAAGCCTCGTTGCTGATGCAACCGGTAAACAGGTAGGCGGCCATAGCCATGGCGGCCACCAGGGCAGAAGAAATGCCGTGGAAGGATTCTGTCATCCACAGGATTAGGGTTGCGCACATGATGACGGCGGCCGTCTTCTCCTTCTTGCTCATGGGGCCCATTTCCTTGCGCTTATCATCATAATAGCTCTTGGGCAGGAACTGAGGAGATTCAGGTTTGAAGAAGAATATAATAGCTAGATAAACGATACCCATCGTCACAATAGCCCAGGGTAAAATTCTCAACACCCAGCCAATGTAATTGAGCTTGTAGGCGTCCTCAATATAGGAATCGATCAGATAGCCGGTGCTAGAGCCATTGATGAAGCAGCAGGTGAAGCCGGTGGTGCCCAGATAATAGGCGATAAACATCCCGGCGGCCGCCTTTGTCTTCTTTTTGATCCCCATATTGTCCACGATTTCTGCTGTTACGGGACCAATGATGGTCCCACGGATGATGCCGCTTGGGATCAGAGGCGTCGTCAGGTAACCGGCGATAAACTGAGCCGCAACTTGGCCAGGGAAGTTGTGGGGGAGCCAGCTCATGATCTTCAAAGAGATGCGCTTGAGCAGGCCGGTTTCCGCAGCGGCGACACCAATACTTAGAGCACCGAATACTGTCCACCAACTGGACCCAGAAAAGGCCGAAAAGGTCTCTCCGAAACTCAGGACTCCAGTCAACGCCACTACACAGGCGTAAATCAAAAAGATGATATGATCTGCAAACACTTGAAAAGACATCAAGATAACCGCGCAGGCAAACAGGCCGATGCCTCTCATACCCATGGTATCCAGCCCTTCAAAGGGCGGCACCGTGAAAAATAGGATCAGGGCCGCTGCTGCCAGGGCAACAGCAATGATATTTTTAACCGATATCTTCTTCACGATGTTCCTCCTCTTCCGATGATATGAATCCACTGATCAACGCTTAGGCACTCCCGGGAAAGCATGAGCCTTCCCGGGATATACACAGGACATTCATGCGGGTGGCGCGACTTTTTTGAGAGACATATTTTTACATATGCCTTCCAAGACGACCTCGCCCTTTTGATTAGTAATTGTGACTGTGACGGTGACGATGCGGCGGCCAGAGCTCGTAAAGGAGATGTCCGTGATCTCGCCTTTGGCCGTGATTGTGTCATTGGGATGGACAGGTTTACAGAATTTGGCTGTTTCTTCCAGAAAGGTGCTGTTACAGGTGAAGCCCATTCCCATAAGGGTAGACATGAAGCTGGCCGTCAGCATACCGTGGGCGATCCGACCGCCCATACGCGGCTTGGCGTATTCGTCGTTCACATGGATCGGATTGAAGTCGCCAATAATACCAGCATAGCTGTAAATATCAGCGTCTGTAATAGTTTTGGTCACACTGAAGGTACGGCCCAGCGTCACATCTTCATCGTCAAGACGGCGCATATTTAAACTGTCAGGATTTGTCATAACCAAAGCTCCCTTCCACGAAGATGCCTTTCAGATCGTTTATTCCTTAATCTCAGGAATGGGGTCCGTCCACACAGAGGTGACCTTACTCTCTATCATCTTCTGAATCTTTTCGTCCGAATAGCCCAGCTCTTTGAGAATCTCCTCGGAGTTTTCACCCAACAGGGCGGCAAATTTGTGGGGTGGAAGATCCATATTGCCAAACTTGATGGGGCTGGCCACACAGAGCATAGGGGTCCCATTTCTGGAAGGCGCCCAATAGATATAATTGTTCGCTTTGGCCTGGGGATCGTCCGGCATGTCGGTCAAGTGTTTGATCCGGTTGTGGGCAATATCCGCCTGTTGCAATAGATGATCGACCTCGGCATAGTCGTGCTGTGCAAACCATGCGTCTAAGATTTCCGTCAGTGCGGCGGAGTTTGCTTTCCCAGCCAGGATATCGTTAAATCGGCTGTCATCCTTCATATCGGGGCGGCCAATCATATCACACACCGCGGGATAATAGCGGTTGTAATCCAGCATACTGACCATGACCCATTCGCCGTCCTTGCAACGGAAAGAGTTTATGAGGGGAGAGCTGGGCCGCTTGCGGGACTTGGGATAAGGGTCTATACCCATATTGGCGGTCATAATGGTATTGGCTTGATTGTAGAGGGACTGACCCATCAAGGAGATCATAACCTTTTCGCCTTTACCAGTCTTTTCACGCTGGAACAATGCTGCGGCAATCCCGCCGGCCAGTGTACCTCCAGTAGTAAAATCACCAAAAGCGATGGCCGGGTTCATGGGGGCGGTATCGGCTTCACAGTAGTCGATCATCAGACCGGTTCCTGCGAAGAAAGCCACGATATCAAAGCCAGGATCATCTTTCTGTGGTCCAAGAGGGCCAAAACCATCCAACGAAGCCCAAACCAGATGGGGGAACATAGGGGCGAGGGTCTCATAGTCCAGCTTCAGCTTCGTGATGGCCTTCAACCGCATGTTGGTCACAAACACGTCGGCTGTGGCCAGTAAGTCGTACATGGCCTGAAGGCCCTCCTCGCTCTTCAGGTCCAAGGTGATGGATCGGGTGTTCAGATTGCGGTTTTCATATGCAGGGTTTTCGTAGGGGTCGCCCACTTTCAAGCCATAGTTCGCCGCGCCAGAGGTACGGGAGGGGTCCCCGCCTAGGCTCTCGACCTTAATGACATCGGCACCCCAGTCACCCAAAACCTTACCACACATCGGGGCTGCGGCCCAGATTCCAAGTTCTACTACACGGATTCCTTTCAATGGCTGGTGCATCATGATAAATACCTCCTTTATAATATTGAAAGGATCAGAGCGAATCAGATTTTGGTTAGCGCTCCGCCTAAGACCATCCGGTTGATCTGGTTCGTTCCCTCAAAAATGGAAAATATCTTGGCGTCACGCATGAGCTTTTCCACAGGGTATTCTTTGCTGTAACCGTAGCCGCCCAGGACCTGTACGGCGTCGGTTGTGACTTTCATGGCTGCTTCGGAGGCAAAAACCTTGCTACCGGAGCTGGCCATGGCGATATCCTGACCAGCGTCCATCATCCGTACGCCATAGAGAAGATACTGGCGGGCTGCCTGGACCTGAATCTCCATGTCTGCCAGCATGAACTGCACACCCTGGTGCTTCTTAATCGGCTTTCCAAAGGTAACCCGTTCATTGGAATACTTGACGGCTTCGTCCAAGGCCCGCTGAGCGATTCCAACAGCAATAGCAGTATTAACGATCCGAGAACGGGCCAGAGTAGCCAAAATATTGCGGTACCCCAACCCCTCAGGGCCAATCATGTTTTTCGCGGGCACCCGTATATCCTCAAAGATAACTTCGCCAGTCTCAGAAGAGCGAAGCCCCATTTTGTTCTCCTTTTTCCCTGTTTTGACCCCGCGCTCCTTTTCCACCATGAAAAGGGACATCCCCTTGGGGCCTTTCTCCTTATCCGTGTAAGCCACTACCATAAAGATATCAGCGATGGGGGCGTTGGAGATGAAAGACTTCGTTCCATTAATGATATAGTCTGTCCCGTCCTTTACGGCAGTGGTCCGCATGGCGGTAACTTCGGAACCGGCTCCAGCTTCCGTGATGCAGTTACAGCCGATGCTGCCGTTCAGGATACGGTCACAGATAAAGTTCTTCTGCTCCTCGGTACCCACCCGGAGCACGGTAGATTGAGCTCCTTTACTCAAAGCATAAGAGAAGCCAAAGCCGGCATCTACATATCCAAGCTCTTCACGGATGAAGTAGTTTGCCATGGAGCTCAGTCCCAAACCGCCATACTCCTCCGGAACGTCCATTCCATGAAAGCCCAGCTCACCAAGCTTGTCATGAACAGACATGGGGAACACCCCTTTTTCATCGCACTCCTGCACTAGGGGCTGGAGCTCCTTCATCTGTACGTCATGGAGTAGCTCTACATACTCTCGTTCTTCGTCTTTCATCAGTTTATACATGCTTCTCATCCTCCTTCGTCATGTGGGGTTGCCTTTCTTTCATTGGCATTTAATAATTTAGCAAATGTTGTGCCAATTTTCAGGCAAAAGACAACTCCTACGAATTATGTGCCGGTAATTTGCGCTTTGGAGCGGATATATGCACATTAAAAGCAAAAAGAAACAGTGGCTTGGACACAAAATAGTTTCCAGACCAACTGTTTCTTTTTGCTAATATGTCCCATCAGCTTGGAACAAAATGATACATTTTGTGATATTACAGCCGAACGACATGGGCAGAGTGTCAACTAAACATAAATACTTAGGAGAGGCCAAACTCCTCCAGCTTTCGGTAAAGTGAATTTCTGGATATCCCGAGCATTTCTGCTGTAGCGGATTTATTGTAACGGTTTTCCACCAGTGCCTGAGTCAAGACATCGCGGGTCAATTTTTTGGGAAGGACCTTGACATATTCTTTGGCGGCCGGGGCGTCCGTAGGCGCCTGAGCTGGTTCTTCTTTCAAGGTCTCGTTAGTCAGGTTCAGATAAGCACGGAAATGCTCTGCTTCAATTACAGTAGGCTCATACAGTACCATGATCCCCTCTATTGTATTTTGCAGTTCACGTACGTTTCCACGCCAAGGGAGCCTGCGAAGAAGTCCTTTGGCATCTGGCGAAAGCGTAACACTCCGACCTTTTGGAGTGGGTTCCCTTTTTTCGATTGCGTGAATAAAGTGATCTGCCAGTAGAATCACGTCATCCTCACGTTGCCGGAGAGGTGGAATGTGGAGTTTAATCACCCCCAGCCGATAATAGAGGTCTAACCGAAAAAGCTTTTTTTCCACCAATTCTTCTAGGTTCGCATTTGTGGCACTAATGATTTTGACGTCTACATTTGTGACCCGACTGCTCCCAATCCGCATGAATGACTTTTGTTCGATGACCCGGAGCAACATGGCCTGAGACTCCAAAGGCATATCGCCAATCTCGTCTAAAAAGATTGTTCCCATGTTTGCCAGCTCAAATTTCCCAATATTACCGCTACGCTTTGCCCCTGTGAAGGCACCCTCCTCATATCCGAATAATTCACTGGCGATTAAATCTCTGGGCAGGGAGGCACAGTTTACCGCAATAAACGGTCTATTTCGCCGGTCACTGGCATTATGAATGGCTTGCGCAATGATATCCTTTCCTACTCCGCTCTCACCTAGAAGTAAAACATTGGCACCGCTTTTTGCACACAATTTCAGTTGCGAGATCGTCCTTCGAAAAGTGGAGCTTTCTCCAACAAGCTCGTCAATCGTCATGAGCGCATTTCCACCTATTTTATTTGCCACCTGTTGGGCGTCATAGTGGGGCGTGGTCACATATAATCTGATTCCAACCACGCGTAGCCCTGGTTGATTATAGACATCTGTCGTAATAATAAATTCGCCCTTTTTGCCGCGTACACTGAGCGTGATAGGGAGTTTTTTCACTGTCTGCATCGTATGGATGATCTCCCACAGCTTCGCATTAGCTTCTCCAGGGTCAAAAATGCACTCAGCATTTACAAAAGAGATATCCTCATCGGGTAATCCAAAGACTTTGAATACTTCACGATTATGATATGAAATGCTGATCGTACCTGTCAGCTGGCTGATATCAAAGCACAGCATGCCGATTCCCATAGTAGAAAAAACAGAGTGGAGTGTCCTCGTCATATGCATATGCACTTCAACATCCAAAGTCATGGCATGGATCATACTGGCACAGATTGAATTCGCCTCAGAGACGGGGCAGAAGAGGCCAATCCCTCCATAAGATATTTGAGACATATTGGAGACCTGCAATATGATGGGTGAGAAATAAATGGCTAGCTTTGAAAGATTATGATGATAATTCTCTTTTCCAATAGATTGGAGGGGAATCGCACGCTCTGACCCGACTGATATAGCGTTTGCGCCGAGGTGGGCAAAGGTCCAATCTGTGCCCCGTACAATCCCATGGGCCTTGCAATATGGTTGAAAAGATTCTGAGGCCAGAAGTTTCATCAAAATCCCTTCAGGGCTGAAGTATGCGAGTCCGATATTTTGTTCCGGATGAGAGTCGATTAGAATCTGCATAAACCGGCTGGAGTAGCTATATGGCTTTATCACTCTCCGTTTCAGTTTATTGAACTCCTCCTGAGTCAGGATAGAGGAAAAAGCAATATCTGGGTCGATTTTCTGCTTCTGAGATTCTACAAATGCCTGCTGTAAGACCTTCTGGTCCTGCGTGTTTCCTGCTTGTATGCCCATAAATCTTTTTGCCTCCTCCTTTAATATAAATAGGGTTGAATATGGCGTTTATAAAAGATGCATCAATCAAATTAAAGAGATACCTCTATTTTATATATTATAACATAGAAAAACAAGTTAGTGGAATATCACTAATATGAAAAGCCCCCATAATTTATCATAACGGTGATAAATTACTGGGGGAATTACTATGAACACTCAGAAGGTAGTCGCCGAACGCATATTACAATCATGCAAAGAATCCAGCTTGATCCCAAATGGATTAAGTAACATAGCTGCGGCGCCACAAATTTGAATCAAAAGCATCTGAATGAGGATCGCAAAAGTCCAGGAGTCATTACGATAAAAAAGCTATGTGACGGATTGAAGATTAATTAGTAGCGTTCCTTTCTACTCCTAAATTTGATGCTTTAGAGTAGGAGATATGATAGCATTTAGATTCACAAACGGTTGAGTTTAAAGACACAGAAAGAAACTGATAGTCGGGCCTGTGTACCGCTTTCAGGACATGGGTGGAGACGGTATCCCTACCAAGGATGTTTGGGCAGCATTGCGCCGCGTGTGGGTAGAAGCTGGCATCACAGAGAAACGTGGCACTTCAGCTCCCTTTGGCGCAGTAGCTAATCCAGAGAAAGAACATCTCCAAGAGGTCCGCTTTTAGGGTCTTTGGAAGTGGTAGAGGCGCCCCTGAAAACGAAGAACACCTACCGCATCCTGCCGCTGGCAGAGGATACGATAGGTGTTCTGGAAGTGCGGAGTAAGAAAATGAGAAACAGCCCCTGGGTGTTCCCCCAGCCCCACGGGCGGGGCTGCCCAGGGTCAGGTTCCATGACCTCAGACACATGTTCACGACTGTATCCTTCCAGGATAGGGCGGATGGGAAAATGGGATCCGGGATGCTGGGGCGCTTCAGCGCGGGGTTCACTTTGGACACTTACGCCCACGTGACCACAGTCTCCCAACGGCAGACAGTGAAGGACATGGGGAACCTGCTCTCCGGTGGTCTCCAGCCCTGACCGCTCCGAAATCTTGTATGGGTCACGGTTTAGGTCAGACGAAAACGGCAAAAATAATGAATCCGGTAAAATGATGAAGATAAAAGAAAGAAAACCCGTCAGAATCCGTGGATTCTGACGGGTTTGTGGTCCGAGTGACTGGATTCGAACCAGCGGCCTCTTGAACCCCATTCAAGCGCGATACCAAACTTCGCCACACCCGGTAATTGCCGCCACTTTCAGACGGCTTATATAGCTTAGCATATCTATGCCTAGAATGCAAGTCTTTTTTTCAATTTTGTAAAATTTATTTGGACGCAGCGCCATCCCATAGGGGCAACGAAACCACACATGCCCCCAAGGATTAGTAAACCGCTAGACGAGATATCAAAGCATCTATAAATCTCTCGCGGTCTACATCAGTGACTAGCTCCGTGTTCGCCTCCCGTTTGGCGTCACTGTAAGCATCTGTCACAGTCCGGCCTCTGGTAATGGTCCCATGGCGCTCTACCCCCACCCAACAGTGGAGGGTAGTGAAGAGCCCTGGTTCCAAGACATACAGCATAGCACATGGATCGTGCATAGGAGCGCCAGGCACCAGGAATTTCTCATGCCACGCTACCCCAAACTGCATAGTGGCCGCTGCAAAGCTGGCTTGGGGGGTCCCCAGAGCCTCGAGGCGGCCGATATCTGCATGGGTAAAGTAGGCTTTATGGGTAACATCCAAACCACACATCACTACTGGAATGCCGGAACGGAAAACCATCTCTGCTGACTCAGGATCAGCATATATATTGAACTCTGCCGCTGGGGTGGTATTTCCAAAATCAGTAGCACCTCCCATGAGAACAATCCGCCGGATGTACCGGGGGAGATCCGGATACTTTGCCAAGGCCACCCCAAGGTTGGTGAGTGGGCCGGTAGCCACTACCTCCAGGACACCATTCCAGGCCAGGGCCTCGCGATAGAGTGCATCCCAAGCCAACTCCTCTGACAAGGGAAAGGCGGGCTCAGGTGCTGGGAGACCTAAGAGGCCATCTGAACCGTGGACCTCATCAGCGGTAATCGCTGACCCCCAAAAGGGGCCGGCCGCTCCGGCACAGACTGGAACTTCTACCTCCGCCAATGTCAAAACCTGCCGGGCATTGCGGCTGGTATAGGACAACCCTACATTGCCAGCTACAGTGGTTACCGCCCGGAGGTCCAGCTCCGGGGCCCTGGCAGCGAGGAGAATGGCCACTGCGTCATCAATTCCAGGATCGCAGTCCAATATCACCGGTCGTTTTTCCATGCTCATGCCTTTTCCTCCCCATAGGACGCAGCAGCGTCCACCAGAAGCTGCACAAAGCCCTCACGGTCAAGTCCCAGAATGACACGGGCGTTGGGAGCTTGGCCTGTTAGATGGTAGCGGTCTCCAATGGTAGCCCCTCTGCAGTAATCCCCAGCGGTCTCTACCGCTACATACATCTCTTCTATCTGGAAGAGCTCCGGGGCGATGAGCGCAGCTACTGCCACCGCGTCATGGACCGGGGCTCCGGCATAGCCGATGCCACGGTGAAAGCTGTAGAAGAAATCCAGCCACTCCGCCACCACAGATGCCACAGGGTTACCCAAAGCCCGAATGCGTGAAAAATCCTCCGGAAATACGAGCGCCTGTTCCGTCACATCCAGCCCTGCCATGGTAATGGGGATTCCGGACCGGAAGACCAGGTCGGCAGCTTCAGGGTCCACCAGGATGTTGAACTCGGCTGCCGGAGTCCAGTTGCCTTGAGTGACACCACCTCCCATCAGGGAGATACCAGCAATGCGGGACTTGAGCTCAGGGTGAGTCAGCAGGAGGGTGGCCACATTAGTAAGTGGCCCTGTGGGGACCAGGGTCACCGGCTCGCGGCTCCCGGTCAAGACCTTGGCCATGAGCTCGCAGGCAGGCAAGCCCACCGTCTCTACTACTGGTTCCGGGAGAACAGGGCCATCCAAGCCGGAGTCTCCGTGGATGCTGGGGGCAACCATGGGTTCCGCCACCAAAGGAGCTCCCCGCCCCTGGGCCAATGGGGCCTGAATGCCAAGCAGGGTCATGACCCGACGGGCATTCCAGGTGGTTTTTTCGATGGTCTGGTTGCCGCAGACCGAGGAGACTCCCCGGATATCCAGCAGCGGGGATGCCTGCGCCAGCATCCAGGCGATGGCATCGTCATGACCTGGGTCACCATCTAAAAAAATGGGTGTGGGTCTTGTCATAGACAGCTTCCTCCTGCCCTCAGAGTTGGCCGCTAAGGGCCTGCTCAAAGTGCTCATTGATCTGCTGAGTAAACGCTTGTGCCGCGTTATAGCCCATTTTCTTGTGGCGGTTGTTCATGGCCGCCACCTCCACGATGCTGGCCAGGTTCCGGCCCGGCCGCACCGGGATGGTGACGCAGGGGATCTCCACGCCCATGATGTCGATGTGGTGATCCTCAATGCCCAGCCGGTCATAAAACTTCGTCTCGTCCCACTGCTCGAACTGGACCACCAGGTCGATCTGGGATTCCTCCATGATGGCGCTCATGCCGAACAACTGCCGCACATCGATGACGCCGATGCCGCGCAGCTCGATATAGTGGCGGATCACCTCCGGCGCGGTGCCGATCAGCTGGTTTGAAATGCGGCGGATCTCCACCGCGTCGTCCGCCACCAGCCGGTGGCCCCGCATGATGAGCTCAATGGCGGACTCGCTCTTGCCGATGCCGGAGTCGCCGGTGATCATCACGCCCTCGCCGGCGATGTCCAGCAGCACGCCGTGGCGGGTGACGCAGGGCGCCAGCACCCGGTTCAGATACTCGATGGTGTGGCTGGTGAACTCCACGGTGGTCTCCTCGGTCCGCAGCAGCGTCCGCTCGTGGACCCGGGCGCTCTCCAGGCACTCCGGGAAGCAGTCCAGCCCCCGGGAGATCACCAGGGCCGGGATGTCGTAGAGAAACAGATCGTCAAAGCACTTGCGCCGCTGCTCTGCCGTCAGGCCCCCCAGATAGGTGATCTCCGCCTTGCCCAGCACCTGGAGGCGGCGGGGGTCAAAGTAGTCGTAGAAGCTATGAAACTGGAGGCCGGGACGGTTCACGTCCGTGATAGTGAGCAGCGCCGTGTCATAGTCGCTGCCCCTGTTCAGCACCTCCAGATTGAAGAGGGTGACCAGCTCCGAGATCTTCAGGCCATGTTCTTGCATCGTGTCCTCCCCTTTTCTTGCGGCGCCCGGGACTGGGACGCCGGTTTTCTCCCAGGCCGGGCCCACGCCCGGCGCGGTGGATGGATCGCCGCACCCGCGCTCCGGTGTGCGGAAGTAACTCTATTATATATGAATCTCACCGCTTGCGCAACACCCAGCCGCCGGTTTCCCGGTCGGGCCCTGTGCCCGCGGCCGAATCCGGCCGGTCTGTCGGAGCGGGGCGGGCTCTTGCCTCCGGCCGCCGGTTGTGTTACCATAGGTGCGGCCGGTGGTATTTCCACAGATGACATGAAAAGGAGCGTGGCGTCCATGCTGAACTGTATTGCCGTGGGGCTTGGGGGATTCCTGGGGTCCGTGTGCCGTTATCTGGCTGGGCAGATTCCACTGGGAAGGGACTGGGGCTTTCCCGTCCGGACGCTTGCCATCAACCTGATCGGCTCCTTTCTCATCGGCGCCGTCACGGCGCTGGCCCTGAAGCGGGCCGCCCCCGACCCCAGGCTGGTGCTCTTCCTGAAGGCAGGGGTGTGCGGGGGCTTCACCACCTTCTCCTCTTTTGCCCTGGAAACCGGAGATCTTCTGCAAAGCGGGCGCACGGCGGCGGCCCTGCTCTATGCGGCGGCAAGCCTGATCCTCGGCGTTGCGGCGGTATTTGCCGGGGAAGCGGCGGTGCGCTGACGCCCCCTTGGCGTACAGTTGAAAAAAGCTTGTGTTTTTTTGAAAATTTTACTTGCATTTTCAAAACTTTTCTGTTATGATACCAGTTGTGCCTGCAGATGGCATGGAAGTACGCAACAGCAAGGAGGTGCAACGGATGGCTAAGTGCGAGTTCTGCGATAAGGGCGTTACGTTCGGCATCAAGGTCTCTCACTCTCATCGGCGTTCCAATCGGATGTGGAAGCCCAATGTGAAGCGTGTGAAGGCAATTGTCGACGGCTCTCCCCGCCATGTGTATGTTTGTACCCGGTGTATGCGTTCCGGCAAGGTCACCAGAGCGGTCTGACATGGACAAACGAAATCCCGAACCACCCGGTTCGGGATTTTTTGCTGTATATTCGCAGTCTCAGAAAGGAGCCGTATGGAACAGCCCATTCTCCCCCTGCGGGACGCGCCCGCCCTGGCGGACGAGGCCGCCGTCTGGTTCAGCCGCCGCTGGGGAATCCCGGCGGAGTCCTACCGGGAGAGCATGGAGCAGTGCCTCCGCCGGAAGGCGCCGGTTCCCCAGTGGTACGTGGTCCGGGACGGCGGGCGCCTGCTGGCCGGGGCCGGCGTCATCGCCTCCACGGTGAACCCCTTTGCCACCGGCATCGCCGCGGGCTTTGCCGGGGTCTCTCTGGGAGAGGGTATCGTGCTGCGGCTGCTGG
>ERZ779866.1929-NODE-1929-length-19621-cov-16.998313_pt1 | contig 19621 bp, 17 predicted proteins | sample MGYA00511248_ERZ779866 | MGnify/ENA primary metagenome ERZ779866 (study PRJEB29588, sample SAMEA2155758) | human gut metagenome | biome: human gut; feature: human-associated habitat; material: faeces | place: Denmark | collected 2008/2010 ... | reverse complement strand
TCTCGCCAGCGCGGTAGGCAGCGCACTCAACCGCCGACCGCCCGGCGCTGCGCTTTATCTGCCCGACGTGAAAATGGTACAGCGCCAATCAGCCACCGCCCTTTGGCAATAGGGTCTTGACTTCGGGCAGGTCGAAAATTCGCTGCACCAGCTCGTAAAACTCGCGTTCACCCATGTCTTTGACCGTTGGTGCGACGCTCTCAATTACCGCACCCTTAATAATTAGCCGGTGCGTCCGCTTCTTGCGCTCGCCGTCTTGGAGATACTTGATCTGCTGTTCAATGCGTTGGTGGCGATGTTTGGTTTGGCGTAATTCTCTCTCAATAGCTCCTTGTTCCTGCACGAGTTCGGCTCTGTTTTGCTCTTTGCTAATAATTACCTACCTCCTTAATTTTTGCGGTATGAACTCAAAATTATCCGTACGATGCGTACGATGTGTACGCAGGCAGCGATTGCAGGCCTTGCGCGGCGCGGTTTCGTACGCTTCGTACGGATCGTACGCTTGTTTTCAACTTACTCGCTGTAAAACTTCAATGCCGAGATAGCCACGAACTCGCCGGCCTCCGGGGAGATAGAGGTTGTTCGTCGGCTCGATGTTGTACTCCCGCTGGTTCTCATTGAGATGCGCGCTCAGGCTCCGCGCCGACAGCGGATGCAGGACATTGTCCTCGCACCAGAGCTTGTACACGGCGTACACGTCCCTGCTGCTGGCTTCGGCATCGGCTTTGAGGCGTATGTAGCCCTCGCTGCGCATGAAGTCGACGGCGTTGTTGCCATCGCTCACGGCCTCGGCCATGTTCCCGCGGGCGCGCTCGCTGAGCGTGAAGCGGTAGTCGTTCGAGATAAGCCGGCGCAGTCCATCGAGACACCAGAGAAATATGCCCTCGGCTTCCGCGCACATCTTTTCAGCTATGAACGGGTCATCCAAGCGCTTGTCGTCTTTCGGCTTCGTGGTCAGGATAATCTGCCGCCGGAAGAATCCTTCGCTGCGGTCATAGAGCGCTTTCAGCGAGCCGTTGCCGAAGCCAAGAAAACGAACGTACAAATCGCCCTGGTAGCTCTGCTGGCCTTTTCGTTCTAAGTCCATCGGCAGCTCGGCGGTGACAATCGCCTTGATGTGGTTCGTCTGCGGCAGCGCTTCGAGCTTCATGTCATCGTCGAGCATGACCAGCTCGTGCTCCAAATCTGCGCGGGCGAAGCGAGAGCTTTCAATTTTGGCGATGCTCCCCGTCGCCATGTTTGCGCCCAGCAGTGCGCGGAGTACCAGACCGATTCTGCTCTTGCCCTCGCCACCGCGTCCAATGAGCATGAGCATCTTCTGGCCTTTCGTCGTCGGGAGGAAGCAGTAACCCATGAACTCCTGCAACGTCGGGATGTCCTCCGGATAGAGCAGCTCGTCGAGGAAGTGCAGCCACGTCTCGGGCAACTTTGCGTTTTCGTTGTACGCCACCGGGAGACGGTTGCGGCAAAACTCGCGCTCGCTGCTGAACGTACCGTCGAGAAAAAGCGTGCCGTTTGCGACGTGGATGCGGTCGCGCTGAATGGGCAGGTCGGGCGCGTAGGCCTCAAGCCGCAGGGCTTCGAGCAGGTTGTTGACCCGCTTGCTGAGGCCGGTGGAGAAGTGCGGTTTAAGTATTTCGTAAATCTCGCGCCGCAGCTTGTCCTCGTCTGTCACGCGGCCCTCGACTGTGAAGAACGTGCCGTTGACGCTCTTCATCGGGTGAGATTTAAGAAACTCCTCGCAGAATTTCACTTCATTAACGTGCTTGCCATCGTACCATTCTGGAATCTCAGCCACGCAAACCCTCCATCAATCGTGCGGTTTTCTGCTCGACCAGCCGCGTCTCGTCCCGGCTCGCGCCCACATCCAGCAGGTAGCCCGCCCATGCATCGAGCGTACACGCCTCGGCGTAGCCGTCTGCGATTGCGTCGCCCGGCGACTTTGGCGCGAGGGCGTTCCGGCAGCGGGACAATTCGCGTTTGCACGCTGCCAACCCCAGCGGCGGCACAAAGCCGCCGCAGCCAAAGTCCGCTTCGAGCCGCTTTGCCGCCTCGGATTTTGAACAACCGAGCAGCCCTGCCGTGAGGTCGATCACGTCCCCGTGCGCCCCGCAGCCGAAGCAGTGGAAGTGGTCGCCGTAGAGCTTTAGGCTCGGCGTCCTGTCCGCGTGGAACGGACAGCGCATGAAGCCATGCTTCACGGAGCCGTAGCGTTTCGCCGCCTCGATTAGCGGCACACTCTGCCTTATTTTGTTGTAGTCTATCATTCGCATTCCTCCAATGCGTTAAGTAGTAGGGACTTGGCCCTCCACTAATATTATGAGGAATCCGGGAAAAACACGGCAAACGGCATGACAGGCCATTTTCAAAAAACATGACGCATGGTATAATGGTCAAAATTTCCCACTGGAGGAAACGATGGAACACAACCTGCTGACGCTCGAATTTGGGCGCGACACAGTTACATACGAGGGACGCACAGTTCCGTCCGGAACGCTCGGCTGCGAGGCGCTGAACATTTCCGACGAGTCCATAGCAGCGCTTGTTGAGCCGTGCAAGACGCTCAACGAGTTCATCTCCGCGCTCGGGATGATGAGCGTGACAGATGAGCTACTAAGCAAGGCGCGAAGTGCAGCGGCAGAAATTCTTGATGCGATAAGGTACATGGAACCTTTTGCGCATCTGGACTACAACTTCTATGCTCCGAGCATCGCCGACGCATTTTCATCCGAAGCTCTGACACAAGTCCGCGCGCTCAACATGGCGATGCTCACACGCGGGCTCGCGGCGGCGCAGGAGCCAAGATTGCGTAAGGGTGCTCTGCTGAGCAAAATAGCGCCGGTACTAGCACAGCTCGCGTACTCGCTCGCTGAGTACAAGCGCACGATGACCGCGCTGGCCGAGAGCATAAACGACGACGGCGTTGAACGCACGCCCGACGGCCTCGCCGCCGCGTTTGGCGCGCACTTTGACGTGTCCGACGACAGCCTGATGTCTCTCGCCAATGCGACGGTGCAGTATGTTGCTGTAGGAGAGCCGCCGAGACTTGTGCGGCGCATGAGCTATGTGTCGTTTGTCGGGCTGCTGCGCTCCGACCTGTTTGAAGGGCTTGCCGCCGGTCACGCGCCGCGCCGGTGCGCCGTCTGCGGGCGCTGGTTCCTCACGCTCGACGCGCGCCGCACGAAGTATTGCGGCGGGCTCGCTCCCGGCGACGCCCGCGGCAGAACGTGCCGCCAGGTCGGGGCCATGCGAGGGCGCGGGCAGCGCGAGCTCGCCGGCGACCACCCGCTGAAAGCGATATACAACCGACGGCTCAACACCATTTTGCAGAGCCAGCGCCGCGGGAGACTCGACGAGGCCACGGCGGACGCCATGCGTAAGCTGGCCAAGGACAAGCTCCAGCGCGCACTGACCGATGCGAATTACGCCCGTGCATCCTATGAGTCCGAGATGACCCAGGAGGCGCTGCGTGCTGAGGCAGAGCGAAAATGCTGACGCTCAGGGAAGCAGAGCGGGCGTTTCAACTCGACCCTCCGCCGGAGCCTGAGAGCGAGGGCTTTGCGGCATTCCTGCACTTCTACGAGCCGTCGCTCAACGAGCGCATGCGCAGATTTCTCGGCAAACGGGCATTTGACGCGGAGACGCTCTTGGAGTACAAGCTCGCCTGCGCCGCCGCGATGCTCGAGCGCTGGGAGGAATTTGACCAGCGCATGGGGCCGCGTTTTGAGACCTTTGTCCGCCATGACGTGCAAAATGCGCTGCTCAGGGCGCGAACGCACGAGGAGGCGGGCTCGTTTTCAAGCCTTGACGAGTACAAGGCCGTGCGGCAGATGGCCGCGCTCATGTATGGCTCAACGCAGGGCGATTCGCAAAGGGAGTTCATAAAAAAGCGCGGCTGCTCGGAAGCGGCCGCGGGGAGATTTCTGAAGACGGCGCAGCTCACGCTGAGCGTCTCATCTCTTGAGAGCGACGCCGAGGCGAGCTGTACCTGGGACTATGTGAGCGTGCTGCATGGCGGGATACTGGCGGAGAAGGTGAGGCAGGCGTTTACAAAGCTGAGCTTCCACGAGCAGACGCTCCTGGAAAAGCGCTGTGCCATATGCATGACCTGCGGGCGGGTCGCGCCGCTGAGCGAGCGCTTGAGCTTTGAGGAGCTGGCAATAGCGTTCGAGGCATCCAGCCCGCGCACGGCGGAGCGCGCATATCGCCGCGCCGTGGAAAAGCTCACGCTGGGGATGGTCGAGCTTGGAGTATTGCACGCTGTGCACATTGAGCGCACGCCGCAGGATACTTACCGCTATCAGGCCGACAATGAGGGCGACTGGGGAGAGTTCGCCCTCGACCATGACGGCGAGCTCAGGATCATAGCTCTCGCCGAGCTGGATACCGTCAAAACACATCGCTTCGCCGGGCAGGCAGCGAGCTATCTTCGCATCCACGCAGGTGAGAAGTTGGCGAAGAAACTGCTGGTTGCGTTTGAATAGGTTTGGAGGTGTAAGATTTGCTTGAAGACCAAATAAATAAATTGGCAGCTTTGATGAAAGACGAGGATTTGAAAAAATACGCCGGCGACGGTTTTTGGGACCTGATGCAGGCGGTTATCTTTTCGGACCCGGTTTTAGCGGTTGGGGCAGCCAAGAACGCCATTGAAATTGCGGTTCATATGCCGACGTATTTGTTTTGGTATAAAATGAAGCGCTACCTGACCGGCACCTTTCATTGTTACGGAGATCAGGTCAGGATGGCCGCGAAATTCAATGGTGATAACAAAGACTACTATAAATTTGTAAAGAGGCTGATACATCTTCTCGACCAGCTCGACGACGACCAAAAGGTGGACTACTTCGCTGCTCTGACACGGGCGTTCTTATTGACTGATCTTGACAAATACCTGTTTTTCAAGCTGAGCAAGTATCTGGAGATGTGCATACCCGAGGAGCTGGAGTTCATCAGAGAATTGCCTTATGACTATAGAAGCGACAACACGGCAATGATCTCGTCGCTTTACCAGTACGGGCTGTTCACGGTGCAGAGTCCGACGCAGTTGTCCGCAAACTTTGTTCTATCCGACTTCGGCAAGGCCTTGAAACAAAACTGCCTGAACTTCAATGATGAGTTGACTGCGAAAAGAATAGCTGCCTTTGATGAAGTATCACCATTAAACATTCTGGAAACAGCAAGCAATGAGGCAATCGAAGAAATGTTGAATACTCTGTGAAAAGAAAAAGCGCCCGCCGCGGCGCGCAGCTGAAAAACTCTCCTAGCCGAAAGGCCGGGAGAGTTTTGCTCTTATGGGTTTGGGACGAAGTCTCAACAAGCGATTTTGCAAAATGGGGCCCTCTTTGCCCTGCTTGCACAAGCGAGGGCTACTGTGAAACGGCCCTGTTGACAAAATTACGCATAGCCGCGACGCATATGGTATACTGGAGGAAAAGCAAAGGCGGTGATGTGGGGATGATGACTCGCAGGGATGGAGTACAGCAGAAGATGTTGTGTGTGACGTTGGAGTCGCTCATGCCGCAGGAACATTTCCTCAGACGGTTGGACAGCCTGATGGACTTCAGCTTCATCTACCAGCGCGTAGAGAGCCTGTACTCACACAGAGGCAGGCCGTCTATCGACCCTGTTGTCGTTGTCAAGATGCTGCTGCTCGGTTACCTGTACGGCATAGACTCCGAACGGCGCTTGGAGCAAGAAGTGCGCGTCAACATCGCATACCGCTGGTTTCTCGGCATCGACCTCGACGAGCCGGTACCCGACCACTCTACCTTCTCCAAACTGCGCCGCCGCAAATTCAATGGCGCCGCGCTGTTCGAGGAACTGTTCGACGAAGTGGTTCGGAAATGCATTGAGCACGGTCTCATAGACGGCAAACTGCTGCTCACGGATTCCACACATGTGCGGGCGAATGCCCGCAACGACGTTTTGGAGCGCGTTGCCGTGGAAGCGGAGCCATCCGCATATCTTCAAAGGCTTAATGAGCAGGCGGTAAAGGACGGTGTTTACCCCAAACACCGCAAAGAGAAGAAAAAGGGGTACAAGGAGCTCGTTAAGAGTCCGGCTGACCCCGACGCCGGTTTCATGAAGCGCACGGGAAAGCCCCTGGGCTTCTACTACCTCAGCCATCAGACCTGCGACGCCAGGCATGGGCTGATCACGGATGTGCACACCACCCCCGGGAATGTTCTGGACTCAACAGTACACTCGGAGAGGATAAAGCGGCAGATAGCGGTTTTCGGCTTCAGGCCGGAGGCGGTGTGTGCGGACTCTGCGTACGACAGCTCGGAGATACACAAAGACATGCTGGACATGGGCATACGGACGTACATACCTAAGCGCAATTTGCCGAAGCCCGCATCCGGCGTATTTTCAGAGGCAGATTTCATATATGACCGTGAGAGCGATACGCTGACGTGCCCAAACGCGTGTCGTCTCATATTTTCAAATTACAGGGACAGGCTGGGGCAGAAGCGCTACAAGGCGTCGGCGGGAGAGTGCTCGGCATGTCCTCTGCGCAGCCGGTGCATCTCCGGGGATGCGAAGTACCGTGTGGTTGAGAGAGCATATTTCAAGTGGGCAAGCGAAGAACAGCACATGAGGAATGATGGGACGCCAGGATATTATGAGGCGCTGCGGCTGCGAAAAATCTACTGCGAGGGGAATTTTTCTCACCAGAAGGCCGAACACAACTTGAGACGATTGCGAAAGCGTGGTTTAGGCAAGGCTCACGAGCATTGCCTTCTCTCGGCGACGGCATTAAACCTGAAACGAATGGTAAAGCTCCTGACGACCCGGAAACACCCGGGCGTGAGTCTCCGTAAAACTCTAAGCGCCATAGGACGCAGCTCCATGCTGTACCCTATGGCGCTTTTGTCAACAGGGCCGAAACGCGACCCCATCAGCAAATATAAAAAAGGTCGCTTACTGCGACCTTTTGCTTTATATGTTCTGACGTCAACGGTGTGTCAAGCCTTCGTCATAAACACCGTGCCGCCATGCTCACGCGCTGAGCATGTTGGGTGAGTGTCCGGACACTCACATTGCTTGCTACAATATGCTTGACCCCAAAAGCAGCATGTTAAAGAATGTGCTGTTCAGCGGTTCATACCAAAGCTACAATGAGAGGGTAATCGGCCTTTTGAAGCATTGCTTGAGCTAACCACGCTCGATGGTGCAAACTGTCAGCCGGCCCTCATTAATTCTCGCCCCCGCATAGGGGGCGTCTAACGGGGTTTCTGTCGAATGGCTTCGAGGTGAATTTCAATTCTCGCCCCCGCGTAGGGGGCGTCGCGGATTCAAGGTCAGGAGCAAAGGAACAGGCTTTATTTCAATTCTCGCCCCCGCGTGGGGGGCGTCTCCGAAGCCGCCCGCGTCAAAAACAGCGAGTGGCTTATTTCAATTCTCGCCCCCGCGTGGGGGGCGTCTGGACGGCAGAGGTGCGCAGCGGGAAAGTCAGCAAAATTTCAATTCTCGCCCCCGCGTGGGGGGCGTCCCGAGGAAGATTGCCGCCGCTGGTGCGAAGAAAATATTTCAATTCTCGCCCCCGCGTGGGGGGCGTCGAACAAGATAACGCCGCGCCGTGACCTGAAACAATTTCAATTCTCGCCCCCGCGTGGGGGGCGTCCGCGGGCGGGCATCGTGGCCTACTCCGGGGGGACATTTCAATTCTCGCCCCCGCGTGGGGGGCGTCTTACACACTTGTGTTCCGCCACGTCCGTAACACTATTTCAATTCTCGCCCCCGCGTGGGGGGCGTCGGTGCCACTGGAGCCACGGGCCCCACCGGGCCGACTGATTTCAATTCTCGCCCCCGCGTGGGGGGCGTCCCTGAGAATATCGAGGTAACTTTCCCACCGCTGTGATTTCAATTCTCGCCCCCGCGTGGGGGGCGTCCTCCGTCCTTTGTATCGACCCTTCTGTAATAGGTATTTCAATTCTCGCCCCCGCGTGGGGGCGTCAATTTGGGCAGTTTTCCTGATGAGCCTGTTGAAGAATTTCAATTCTCGCCCCCGCGTGGGGGGCGTCGAGGCGTACGACGCATGGACGCCCGCGCCTGAGCCTATTTCAATTCTCGCCCCCGCATGGGGGGCGTCTGTCGGCGCTGGAGGGCCTGGGGCCGGTCATAGATATTTCAATTCTCGCCCCCGCGTGGGGGGCGTCCGCGATCACGCCTCAGATAGGCATGGCGCTCGTCATATTTCAATTCTCGCCCCCGCGTGGGGGGCGTCGTCGGGGCCGCTTTAGCCATTTCCGGGCTGTCTATTTCAATTCTCGCCCCCGCGTGGGGGGCGTCCGCCGGTATCTATCACCGCCCAGCGCCGGAAGATTTCAATTCTCGCCCCCGCGTGGGGGGCGTCGGTCAGCGGCTGCGATATGCAGCACCCGTCCAAATTTCAATTCTCGCCCCCGCGTGGGGGGCGTCTACCTCCCGCGTAACCCCCAGTCCCTCCTTTGATATTTCAATTCTCGCCCCCGCGTGGGGGGCGTCTCAGACCTAGAGGGGAACTACACGACGCTCCAGCAATTTCAATTCTCGCCCCCGCGTGGGGGGCGTCCAGCAGGCAAAGGTTAGAAGCAAGGCTAAAGGATTTCAATTCTCGCCCCCGCGTGGGGGGCGTCGATGAGAATGGCGTTCTGCAAATTTAGAGTGATGATTTCAATTCTCGCCCCCGCGTGGGGGGCGTCCCATCGGGCGAAAAATGGGCCGTATGCGGCGTGATTTCAATTCTCGCCCCCGCGTGGGGGGCGTCCATAAACCTCCGGGTCAGTGAACTTCTCGCCGTTATTTCAATTCTCGCCCCCGCGTGGGGGGCGTCCAGATAGGGCGCGGCAAGCGATACCAGCAGCTGCGCATTTCAATTCTCGCCCCCGCGTGGGGGGCGTCGCCTTGTGAAAACTGAACGTCATATCACGCTGTGCGTATTTCAATTCTCGCCCCCGCGTGGGGGGCGTCCAAAAGCATTACGCAAAATATCTCATGCACTTTATTTCAATTCTCGCCCCCGCGTGGGGGGCGTCCGCCGATTTCTACTTGCGTATTAAGCAAGCCGTTTATATTTCAATTCTCGCCCCCGCGTGGGGGGCGTCTTCTCTGCATGAGCAAGCAGTCCGCATTATCAAAATTTCAATTCTCGCCCCCGCGTGGGGGGCGTCCTGGTGGACATGGAGAAGATCATGTCTGGCAACCTATTTCAATTCTCGCCCCCGCGTGGGGGGCGTCATGGCAGCTGAAAACAATCTCATAGCCAAAACCATTTCAATTCTCGCCCCCGCGTGGGGGGCGTCCTACGACACGCGTCTCGGCATATGGGAACGCGAGGACATTTCAATTCTCGCCCCCGCGTGGGGGGCGTCCGCCTTATTCCATAAAAGGGAAAGTGCTTCAACATTTCAATTCTCGCCCCCGCGTGGGGGGCGTCCAAGATTTGGGAAGTTGTGACTATCCACGTCAATAAATTTCAATTCTCGCCCCCGCGTGGGGGGCGTCGGCTCTATCTTAGCACAGGTTAATCTTGTTTGTCATTTCAATTCTCGCCCCCGCGTGGGGGGCGTCTTATCGAGGCAGTAGGCGTCGACTTCGGGTATGACATTTCAATTCTCGCCCCCGCGTGGGGGGCGTCAGCATATTTATACAAATGCAAGCCGCTGTTTATGTGCATAACAGAAGAAATAAATACTATAAGTGATTTCCTATAACAGGATGATGATCAAATTTGCCAAAATAAGCGCGCTGGTTTGCATGACTTAAACAAGAGCAACCGGAATACTCTTGCGCGAACCTGCTAGGATATTATGTTCTGCTGAAGTCGGCGCAAAAGCTATCCTATAAGAGAATAGGCTCTCCGGTTTGGACGAGATCAGTTCGGCCCATGGCATCAATTCGGTTTTTGTAGTTGTTTCCCAGACGATAGAACCTGACAGAATCATGGTCATGATCTATTGCGATTGCCAGCTCAGCCTTTAACGTTGCCAGCTGGGCTGCGTCAACAAGAAGCTCAAATACCGAGTTTTGCACTCTCAGACCATACCGCTCACAAAGCTTGGCTACCTTGCGCAGTCGCTTTTGCCCGGCAGAGCTTGAGGTATTGACGTCATAAGTTACAAGCATCAACATGTTCTATCTCCATACAAATGGCGGATAGCAGTCCAAGTCTCCACGCAAAAGTCTTGCGAATAGCATGGCTTGAGCATATGGGATCAAACCGATCTGCACTTTCTCTCCGATAAACGGATGATCTATCGCTTCGCCCTTGCGCTTTTGCCATGCGGACAACACTGTGCGCCTGCCTTTTTCGTTGAGATATACAGCCTCTTCACTGTTCTCAAACTGATTTGCTGAGAGCTGTTTTCTGCGGAAAAGAGTCAATACGAACCGGTCACACATCGGCCCGCGCAGTTCTTCCATAAGATCCAGCGCAAACGAGGGCCTTCCAGGGCGCAATGTGTGTAGATACCCCGCGGCCGGATCCAGACCAACAACTTCAAGCGCCGATGCTACTTCGCGCCGTAGAAGGGTATATACGAAAGACAAAGTCGCATTGACCTCGTTTTGGGGAGGCCGTCGGCTGCGCGTATTAAAACGGAATGGGCAGGCATCGCCGAGCATCCTGTCAAAACACGAAAAGTAAATTGAAGCCGCAGCGCCTTCAATGCCGCGCATGGTATCAATGCTCTCTGCTTTGAGCAGGGCTGCTGCAAGCTCGCTGAGCCGTGCGGCTGCATCGTATAGTGCTTCGTCTCCAGCTTCCTCGCTTCTAGCCGAGCGGAGCAGAACAGTTTTACTGTTGCGAAGCTTGGCCATCAACAGGCTCCTGACAAATGCAGCTGAAAATTCCAGGTCGCTCAGGCTCTCATACTGACGTTTGCGGAGAAGAACGTTGCCGCTGACCGGACCTTCCACGCGTGCAATAAACTGCCCGTGCTCAGATAAAAACGCTAAAGATATACCGCGTTCTGCGCAGAAGCCCATAAGGGGAGTTGAAATCGTCTTCTTGCCAAAGCATACGATAGCATCGATGCTCAAGGCAGGAACCGAGACTTTTTCTTCGTCACCCATCTTGACGCAGATCGTCTCATTTCTGGTGAACAGATAGCTGTCCGGCGTCAAAACATAGAGGGTGTTGAGCAGCTTTTTCACGGCATTTCCACCTTAGTTGCCGCCTCGACCAGATTTTTGCAATACGCCTTAGCGGAGCGGTTTATTTTTGGCATACAGTACTCCTGTATAGAGCATCTTTTGCATTTTGGGCCATATTCCGCCGGAGGAACGATGTGCCTATCCCACAATTTCTTTAGCAGTTCTGCCTGTTCTCTGACTCCCGCCCTTAACTGAGCTGAAAATTCCACTTCCTTACGCCTGTGAGCCGATATGAAAAATAGGGCGCCGCATGGAATGTTTGTGGAGAACATCTCCTCTAAACACATGGCCTGCGCGCAGAGCTGGACAAAATACGAATGCTCTTCACGCACTGAGCCGTGCTTATATTCCACAGGGTAAAGCCTGACAGGAAAGTCAACTGCCTTGATCATACAGCCGTCTTCGAAGCGCGATGCTTCAATACAGTCACATTTCCCCGCAACTCCCAAAGTGTTTGAAAACACAGTATATTCATAGAGCTTCAGGCTGTCCCCTCTGCGCTCAATCCGCGCCTTGTGGACCCGGATGTGCTCGGCCCGGCCTTTGGCTGTGTCGACGTTTTCCACCCATATCCGTTCATTTAGGAGCAGCGCCGCCCGGCGCGGGCAATAGTCGACCTGCGACAGCCAGGAGAGCGGCAGATGATCGCTGTCATCCAAGGCGGAACCAGTCCTCTCCGTCCGGCAGCGTGCCCCAGCTGATCGTGCCGAAGGGGTCGCTCTGGAAGCCTGTTTCCACGCCCGAGGGCACGCGGCTGACGTCCACTTCGGCGTCATAGTCGCGGTAGCTCCTCGCAAATTCCACATCGGGCTTCTTCTGCACGCGCACGAGCTCGAACAGCTTGTGTGCGGGAGCACAGCCCAGCCTAGCCTGCCGCGCCCGTTGGGTCTCGTCGCTGTCCGTGCCGACATGCTTGAAGATTATCAGCGGCGAGACGACAGACATCTCTCCCTTGCTGGAGGAGTGGTCATGCTCGTACATATTCAGTATGGCCTCGAACAGGGCCTTGAGATCGTCATCGTCAAAACCTGTCTCGGCCGCAAGGTTGGCGCTTATAAAGCCCCGAACCTCATAGAGGCCAAAGGGGATGAGCTGCTTGCGGCCCATGGTGCGCAGCTTGTCCTCGGCGGCTTCGGCCTCCTGCTTGAGATAGTCCTCCACCTTGCCGTCTTTGATCGGGTCAGCTGAGGCCATGCGGGTTATGGAGATGTCCATGGGCAGGACCGGGTCCAGGCTCTTCCCAAAGGCTATCTGCACCGGGCCGCGCACCTGGCCCGCGTTGGGGCCGGTGGACATGACGGCGCCGAAGGTGCGCACGTCATAGAAGAGCTCACAGGCCTTCCTGCGCCCGGCGTACACCGCCTCTTTCTCCTTGGCGCAGTCCTCAACGCCGGCGGCGCGCTTGGCCTCAGCGATGTGCCGGTTCAGATTCGTGGATTGCTGCACGATGATATTCATGCCGGGCTGACCGGCATAAGCGGCCTGTATATAGTTGCGGATGCGGCGCTTTGTCGCCACGTCGGTTATGAAGCCCTGCATGGTCTCGGGATCGATGCGAGGAGAATTGCCCATGTCGGGGTCTCCGTTCGGGTTGGAGTTGGTGCACGCAAGGTAGTACACAAATTCGTAACGGTTCTGAATAGCCATGTCTCTCTCCTCCTCAGTCAGCTTTCTTTTCCGCAGCGGCGGCAATACGCGCGCGGCGGTCTTTTTCTATCCTGGTGCCCATCTGGTAGTAGCCCAGGGCAAAGTAGGACTGCTGCTCAGGGCGCAGCACGGTCGGGATGCGGTCTCCGATGGCACAGGCGGCCTGGTCGCGAAGCGCGGTGAACTCCTTCCTGCGCGGCTCAGACAGCTTGTCTAAATGATGATTTGACAGTTTGGACAGCTGGCCCAGCACGAGCGCCGGAGTCTGGATGGCCGAGGCGTAGTAGCGGTCGATTATGCTGGCGTTGACGTCCTTCATGGCCAGCCTCTGTATTTCACCAAATACCGCCACCAGCGCACCGCAGTGATAGGCGGGCTCCGGATGCTTTTCGTTGTATTCCACAGAAAGCTCCTCCTTCTGATACTTTTCTCTTTCCCGGCGGCACAGCCAGGCTTTCAGCCACTGGCAGGCCCAGGGATCGGGTATTTTGCGGCCCTGATCTTCATCTCCGGCGCTGAGCATTTGGGAGCGTATGTAAGCCAGCGCCCGAACTGCAACAGAGTCGGGAAACTGAGTGCCGTTTATTATTGCATTGATGATAGCTGGCGTAAGGCCGGCCAGCTCCTTGGACATGCGCTCAAATATGTTTTTATCTGAGTTCTGTCTCGACATCAGGCGGATGAGCCTGGCCAACAGTTTGGCGGGCTTGAGCTGCGCTGTGCCTGCGCTGTTTGTGAGCGCCAGGTCCTGTTCCCACGCTTTCAGGTTCTCAGTCAGCTGCTGATAACTGCCCTCCTCATAGGCGCGCACCATGACGCGGCCGTTCACACCGCTGAGCAGCAGGATATAGTACAGGTTTGGCAGCTCATGGACCGGCGCGCCGGTCTGGACGGCATCGACGACGGCGTCCGCCTGCCGTCTTGCCAGGGCCCGGTTCACCTCCGGCTCCGGCGCAGGCTCTTCCTCCTCGTCATTTTCCGTTTCAAATGAGATGGGAAAGAGCGAGCCTATGCAGTCGCATCCCGTGTCGACTGGCTTGTCGTACCAGTGGACAAATTTCATGCCGGCCAAAACCGGGGCGTCTTTCAGCAGCTCGTCAAGCGCCGCTTTCACGCCGGCGAAGGCCTCCTCGGAGACGGGCGCGTTGGCACCCTGCTTCAGGCCGTAAGAGCAGAAGGCGTCTTTATCGAAGCAGATCAGCGCATCTCCGCGTGCGTGCCCTCCGACGACAGACAGCCCGGAGATCGGCGGCACGGTGGCCGTCGGGATCGTGGGCTTGCCGGTTATAAGGCAGGGAGCTTCAGCGCCCGACGGCCGGAATTGCTGCCTGAACTGCTCCCACCAGTCCCGCACGGCCGGGAACTCCAAGATGCTCTCTCCGTCTACCATGAAGCTGAGCACCTTGGCCCCGTCCAGCTTCAACCGATCCAGCTCGGCGGAGATATCGGCTGCCGCCTCCTTGTCGCACAGCACCTTCAGACAGTATTCCAGCCGCGGTTCCAGCTTCGCCGCTTCCGCCAAAGTCCGCCGGAAGTATTCCGCCTTGGCCGCATATTTTTCCCGCTGGGCCTCATCTCCCGGGAAGAGAATGCTGCGCTTTTCCGCCAGCACGTTGCACTTTTCAACGCTGTTTGCCATGCTGCCTATGTCAGGGCAGGGAACTCTCTCGTTCTCAGCGGAAATTATACCGACATAGTTCCCGTCCCTTGAAAGCGAGATGTAGGCGCGGACCGGTTTCCGGACATATCCGGCCGGCAGGATGAGATTTTCACGCAGTGCATAATCGTAGAGCTCTCTCAGCATACGGCCTCTCCTTTCAAGACCTCCGGGCTGTCGTAGGGCGGGACCTGTATCACGCCCTGCTCCATCACACAGCGGTAAAGCGACAGGCGCGGCCGGGCCTTTTTCCGCAGCTCAAAGTCATGCAGATCGAACACGTCGTAGACCATAAGCCCCAGGTCCATGTCCACAGGTATCGGCTCCGGCCCCGCCGGGTCGCCCTCCTGAAAGTAGGCCACAAACTCCTTCAGGCCAAGGGCCGGCTGCGCAAAGGTTTTCCCCTCGCGGATGCGCCGCAGCGCCTGCGCATAAAGCTGGGCCGCGGTGCCCTCAAAATCGGGCCGCGGGCAGATGCTTGCGGCAAAGCGGTAGCGCACGTCCCGCAGCGCCACTGTCTGGCGCTGTGTCCTGTCGTCGTCAGTGAAGATGGGCTTGTCCCGCACCTTGGATTTGACCTCGTTGCGTTTGAAGCTGATGTAGCGTATGGGCTTGAGTACCTCGATCCGATTTACCTGCCAGACGAACTCCCGAGGTTTGGCGTAGATGCTTGACAGTATCCCCCGTACCGCTGAGGGCGTGGGTACGGGATAGGTCAGGCGCTCCACCTTGCTTTCCGGCTTTGAAAAGCAGGCAAAATCGCCCCAGACCTCCAAGATGACTTCCAATTTTTTCACCTCCGTTTTCCCGGCCGCGCGCGGACACGCAGCCGGGGTCATAATACTCATATTTCAAGCCTCAGCTAAACAATTTAGCTGTCATGAGTATTATAATGACATTGCCGTATTTTGTCAAGCATAAAATTCCATAAAAGTAAAATACCGGCGCCGCAGCTGCGGTGCCGGTCTCCATCACACCAGGAACATTTCATCATCCGTGTCAGGGACAGCGAGCTGCAGCCCTGTATCCTGCCGGTACAAGCCCTCGTGGCCGGCGGACAGTATGTAAAAGTCGCTTTCCGCCTGCGCGTCCGGCCGCCTTTTTCGATAGGGGATCTGCTCGCAGTGCAGCCTGACCAGCTTTTCGTTAAAGCTGGACACGGTGATCGGCGCAGCCTGCCTGATGAGCGCCGGGGTCACGCCGCCGTCTTCGGCCGACAGGCGGATTTCCCGGTACAAAGCCTCGTCATAGGGTACGACCGCCTGTACGCCCTGCTTCTTTATCAGCCTATACTCCCGTTCTACCGCCCCGTAGTCCTCCGCGGCGATCGCGGCTTTCAGCTCGGACTTATCTTTCGCACTGTGAAACAGGAGCCGATAGTACTCGGCGATGGTCTCCGGGTCGTGTATGTCCGGCTCAGAGGATGAGCACATGAGTTTCACCTTTTCGGCCGCGTTCCGGTATGCTCTGCCCGGATAGATCTCGCGCTCGTCCTCGGGTATGAAAACCGTCACGAGCCCGCCTCCGGGCAATGCTCCGTTGCGGTTGCAGCGCCCCGCCGCCTGGACGACGGCCTCAAGCGGTGCAAGGGCCCGGTACATGACCGCAAAGTCCAGATCTACGCCCGCCTCTATGCACTGGGTCGCCACTACCCTGCATGGAAGGCCTGCGGAGAGTCGGGCCTTTATGGTGTCGATGACCCGGCTCCTGTGCGCGGGGCAGAGGTCCGTGGTCAGGAAAAACAGGCTGTCCTTCTCGCGCTCCGGGCACGACCTTTTGAGCGCCTCAAACAGGCGCAGGGCATGGCGGCGCAGGTTCACAATGGCACAGGCGCTTTTCTGAGCGGACAGCTCTCCGGCAATATCCTGAAGCGGCGTCGGGCGGCCCAGTTCCCACCGGACTCGTGTGCGCCTAAGTGCGGCATAAAGCTCCCTACCGCCCGGAAGCATCTCCCGCGGCTGCCAATCCCGCAGTTCCGGCAGGGAGGCAAAATCCGGCTGTGTGGCAGTGGAAAACACCATAGTGCAGCCGTATTCCCGGCACAGGGCCGCGGCGGAACTCATAGTCGCGGCGGCAAGCTCCGTCGGCAGGCTCTGGGCTTCGTCAAACAGGACAACGCTCTGGGCGATGTTGTGGAGCTTCCGGCAATCCCTGGGGCGGGATGCAAACAGGCTCTCGAAGAAGCGGACCGAGGTCGTTATGATAAACGGCGCGTCCCAACGGCTCGCCAATTCCCGCTCTTCCTCGCTCAGCCTGCTCTGGCTGTGGTCCGCCAGAATATGCGGAACAAGTTTTTCGTATTCCCGCTGGCTTTGTTCCGTGAGCGTGAGGTAGGGAAGCACGAGTATGATGCGCCGTTTGCTATGCGCGGCGCAGTGACGCAGGGCAAAATGCAAAAGCGCCAGGGTCTTACCGATGCCCGTCGGGGCCGTCAGTGTGAAGAGTCCGGGAGCCATTTCTCCCGCGTCCCCGCATTGCCGGAAAACCTCATCGCGCATACTGTTGAGCGTTTTTTCGGCGCCGGAGTTTTCCCGCAGGGTCTGCATATGCTCATATAGCCCACGAAGAAGCCGCTCCGGCTCCAGGCTCTCGCTCTGCGAGTCGATATGGCCAGAGGATACCGTATAGTCGGCGTCCACCAGGCATGACAAGAGCATACGAGCGCGGAGCATTTTTTCACCTGTCTGCCTGTCTGCGAATCGCTCCAGCTTGGGAAATTTGAGATCCGGGAAATCACGGGCGAAGGCGAGCTGCGCAGCACTGTATTCCGCCGGGCCGAGCAGGGCGCTTCTTTTGCCGCTGGCGCAGATGCCTGAGCCCTTGCCAAGGAGTATTTCCCGAAGCTCCGGCGCTATGGCGTCTAGCGCGCGCAAAGCGCTGTGGTGCGCTGCAGTCGCGGCAGCCACAAGACCATAGGCGGGGCTCTTGGCAGTTAAGCCGGCACCGTACAGGAACGCCGCTGAACAGATGGCGTGGTCAATGTTTGCAGCTGTCCCGTTCAGAACGTTCTGGAATGCCTCGCTGTATTTGCCGAAGTCATGGAGCATCCCCGCCGTCCACGCCGTCCGGGGCATGCCTAGTTCTTCTCCAAACCGCATGGCAAGTTCTGCCACGGCCTTCAAGTGCTCCCGGTTGGTGGTTTTATCCCCGGACTCATCCGCAGATTTGGCGTAGTAAATCACAGCCATTATTCGGTCACCTGCCTTTTATGCCCATTCTATAATGTGTGTACCTCGTTTGCAACTGCCAAAGCCTTGCAATTTCTGCGTTAGATTACTTGCAGCTTTCAATTATTATGGCATTTTAAAGTGATAAGTGGTATAATTTACATATCTCCGTCGGACCAAGGCGACACTAAGAGAGATAAAGGAGCGAGACCATGGACATTGAACGTGCGAAAGAGCTGCTCTCCGCCCTCGCCGACGGGGTAAACCCGCTTACGGGCGAGGTGCTGAGCAGAAGCGACAGCTGCAATCAGGTGGAGATCGTCCGTGCATTGCATACTGTGCTGCATGAGCTGGACCGGCTCCCGAAGAAAAAGGACAAAAATCTGCCCGAAAACGCCGGGAAACCCTGGATCCGTGAGGATGAGACGGCACTGTGCAAAATGTTTGACTCCGGCGCAACAAAAAGGGAGCTCAGCGAACGCTTCAAGCGCACACCCGGCGCGATAGCGTCAAGGCTCGTGCGGCTCGGAAAGCTCCATACCACTGACGAATTCTGGAGAAGGTAGCCCTGACCATGTGCATATACTTTGGAGACGCGCCGGGTCTTACATACAAAAAGCGCGAGCACATTTTCCCGGCGGGGCTGGGTGGGACCGTGACGCTGCCGCAAGGGTGGGTGTCCGATCAGGCAAACAACCTCTTCTCCTCGATGGAGGACAAGCTGATGCACGACTCGCTGCTGGCCCTCGACAGATATTTCTTCGGCCCCGGCGACCGGCGGGGCAAGGCCTCCAAATCAAACGTCACTGTTGGCGTGCAGGACGACGGCAAGGTCGCGCTGTCTTACCTGTCGATGGGAAAGCCGTATTTGATCGATCAAATATATCTGCACGCCAAGGACGCGGTCATATCCGCCCGGGACGACGGATCTAACACCGGACTCATTATTGAGCGCCTCACCGACGCTCTGAAGAAGTTTGGGCCGCAAAGCAAATTTGTATTTCTGCCATGTCCTGACATTGCAGCGGAGGACATGATCATAGGCGCGCACGACGGTAAGGTGTTTGCCGCATGCAGCGGCGAGCGTCCCGGCAGCGACAGAGTTTATGATGCGATCAGGAAGATACTTGGCGGCTTTCAAAGCGGAGAGCTAAAGCGCGACAGTCAGCACATACGACAAAATCACGTCCTCACCGAGAACGGCAGTATTGCCAGAATGTATGCCAAGACCGGCATGAATGCGCTCGCACATCTGCGAGGGTATGAATACGCCGCGCATCCGGCCTTTGACGGGATCAGGCGGTGGATCGTGAGCGGGGAAAATGACGAGGGGTTCAACTACCTGCCAAGCATCTCCGCCGAAAGAAGCAGGCTTGCATATGCGCTTCCCAAAGATGCGCATTTTTGCGTGTTTATGCAGATTGAGGGCGAAATACGCGCGATTGTCAGCTTTTACGGCAGGTATACGCGCCGGTTCACCTTCGGGCAAGCGCCTGCCGCGGGAGATTTCAGGTATCCCTCAGCATACATATGCGATTGGAGAAACAAGGATGAGTATACGCTGGCAGAGCACATTGAGCGCCTGACCGGGCATGAGATATAGGAGCGCAACACCGTCAGCGAAAATAAAAGGTCGCGAATCGCGACCTTTTATTTTTCTATAGCACCCTCAATCCTCCAGCCCATGCGTCCCAGCTGCCTCACGCAGGTACCGCTCCAGCGTCCCGTCGAGCGCCATCTGGGCGTACTCGAGCGGGGCGTTGTATATCAGCCAGTCCATCTCCGTGCGCATGGGCAGGGTGGTGTCGAAGCTGTCCTCTATGTCGGGCGTGTAGAGGCTGAGCGTCTCGCCGTCGGCGTAGCGCAGCTCTACGCAGGCGGTGTCGATATTGAACTCACAGGATACAAGCTTTCTCATGCTCATTCACCCAGCTTTGCGTAGTCCTGATACATCAGCCGCAGCTTGCCGGTCTCTTTGACCGTGTGGAAATGCCCGGCGTACCAGCGCTTGTAG
>ERZ779866.1926-NODE-1926-length-19638-cov-3.714548_pt1 | contig 19638 bp, 21 predicted proteins | sample MGYA00511248_ERZ779866 | MGnify/ENA primary metagenome ERZ779866 (study PRJEB29588, sample SAMEA2155758) | human gut metagenome | biome: human gut; feature: human-associated habitat; material: faeces | place: Denmark | collected 2008/2010 ... | reverse complement strand
ACCGGGGCGGCTGCCCCGGCAGGAACTTTTCTCTTATTATAGCACCAATCTTGTGTAATCACAATTTATTCTTGTAGCCTGCCGCTGATACCGTCTGGATTGGTTTTTCCTTTCTTTTTGTTCCCTTTAATTAGCCATGAACTGCTTGCGTCCCATGGTGCGCAGCTTGTCCTCGGGCTGAAGGCTTTCCCACTCGGCGTAATCGGCAAATGTTTCTCCCTGTTTCGGGCCGTCGGCTACGCACATTCGTGTTATCGAGATGTCCTGAGTCAGCACCGGGTCAAGAGAACGGCCAAAGGTTATCTGTACCGGCCCTCTGACCTGTCCTGCGTTGGGTCCTGTGGAAAGTACCGCTCCGAAGGTTCTCACATCGTAGAAATTGCGGCAGCACCACTGTCTGGCGGCATATACCTTTTGAGTGGTTTTGGCGCAGTTTTCCGTATCTGCCGCCGTCTCCTCATGGGCTTTGGCGATAAATTTATTTATTGTGGTGCCCTGCTGCATGATTATCTCCATGCCGTCCTGTCCGCCGAAAGCCGTCTGTATGTAATTTCTTATGCGGCGCTTTACCGAGACATCGGTTATGTATCCCTGCATGGTCTGCGGGTCTATTCTCGGAGAATTTCCCATGTCGGGATCTCCGTTGGGATTGCCGTTTATACACTGGACAAAGAACATGAACTCATAGCGATTTTTAATAGACATAACTTTTCCTCCTGTCAGTTGTTTTCCGAATTATTTTTTCCGTACATGGCGGCTCTCTGCTGATAATATCCGAGGGTAAACTCGGCCTGCTGGGCAAGGCTCAGTGTAACGGGTATGCTCCTGCCTATTTTTGAGGCTATCTCCGACAGGAGATTTTCGTAATATATCACGGCTCCCCTGTTTTCCAGCTTTGCCAGATGGTGCTGTGAAAGGCTGCTCAGCCTGCCGAAAACCATTGCCGGAGAGGTGAGCGCCGCGGTGTAATATCTCTGAATCACGCCGGCTCCCACATTTCCCATGGCTCTCGCCTGTATGGCGGCGTATACCGCCATCATTCTGCCGCACTGATAGGCCGTTTCCTTTCTCTCGCTGTTGCAGCTGCACTCCATTTCCTCTCCTCCTCTTTTTTCAAACCTGTATTTTCTCATTAGCCACGCCTTTAAAATCTGACATGCCGCTCCGTCGGGCACGGGCTCTCTTCCGCTGCCCTCATCGCTCCCAATCATTTGCGACCTTATATACTGGAGAGCTTTTGCGGCGGCTCCGTCGGGCAGAGGCCCTCCGTTTATAACAGACAGTATAAGTTGGGGCTCTATGCCCGAGAGTTCTTTTTTCATTCTGTCGCTTACGCTCTCACCGCCCTTTTGAGGTTTCAGCAGCCTGTAATTGAGTCTTCCCAAGGTCGGCAGCCTCAACATTCCCTTTCCGTAAGGCTCTGTAAGCGACAGGTCGCTCCACCACAGATTCATATTTTCCCTCAGTTCGCGGTAGCTGCCCTGCTGCCACGCCCTTATCATCACTCTGCCGCCGGCTCCCGAAACGGCCATTATATAATAGGTGTTGTCCTCACCGAGGTCGACCCTCTCTCCCGTGCGGTAGCTCTCTATCAGCCTGTCTGCCCGGGCGTCGGCTATATTTTCCGATATTTCGGTATCTTCTGTTTCTTCGCCGTCATCAAAGGCGCTCTCGCCGAATATTTCCCCGAAAATATCCTCCTGACCCTCGTCAAGGGGCTTCTTATACCAGTGTATCCATTTTGCCCCTGCCAAAACGGGAGCTTTGCCTATAAGACAGGTCAGCGCTCCGTTTACCGCCGCCATAGCGTCGGCTCCGATGCAGGCATTTTTGGCCTGTTTCAGCCCGTAAGAGCAGAAGGCATCCTTGTCGAAGCACACCAGGGCGTCTCCGCTCGAGTGTCCGCCGACAGACCTGAGACCGGAAATCTTGTCGACCGTCTCCAAAGGCACCCTCAGTTCTCCCGTCACCAGGCATCTTTTAAGCCCCTTTATGTCTTTTTCTCCCTCATCTGCCTTTCTGAACTCTCTCCACCATTCTTTTGCGACGCTCTCTAAGGGAACTCCGTCGACCTTGAATCCTATTATGTCGGACATCTTGATCTTCGCCCCGTCCAGAGCCTCATTTATCTCTCTCACGCGCTCGGCGTTTTCCAGAGTTTCTCTCAGCACTCCCATGTGGGGTACGCTTTTTTCGGCGTCTTTCAGAGCTGTGAGAAAAAACTCCCGCTTCAGAGGTTTTTCTTCGCTTAAAGTTATCAGCCTTTTTTCGACAGGCACATTGCACTTTGTCGGTCCCTGCGCCGCCGATCCCATGTCGGGGCAGTATGTCTCGCTTTGAGAAGGAGGATCTATTCCGAGAAACTCCCCTGCCATGCTTATGCACACATAGGCTTTAAGCCTTTTCTTTTTAAATCCCGGCTCTGCCGCCAGGTCATTTCGGACGGCGTAATCATAAAGTTCTTTCAGCATTTAGATATCCTCCGGCCTCAGTACATCGGGGCTGTCAAAATCCGGCACCATCATAACGCCTTTCTCCAATTTGGCTCTGAAAAGCGTGACATAGGGCTCGGCTTTTTTTGTCACCTGCCATTTGTGCAGATCGAACACATCGTAGAGCATATATCCCATATCGAGATCCATGTCGATGGGAACGGCTTGTCCCGTACCCTCTTCAAAGTAGGCGGCAAACTCCCTCAGCCCCAGAGAAGGCTGATAATAGCACTGCCCTCTTCTTATTCGGCGCAAAGCCTGCTCATAAAGCTGTCTTTCCGTCCCTTTGAAATCGTCCCTCTTGCGTATTTGGGCGTAAACTCTGTATTTTACATTTTTCAGCGCCACCGTCTGTCTCTGGGTGCGCCCCTTGTTTCCCCCTCCCGTAAGGTCTACTCTCACTGGCTCCGAGGGTTTTTCGGGTATCTTCTCCTTGACCTCATTGCGCTTAAAGCTTATGTACTCCGGCTTTCTCAGCACATCTATTCTTGTTATCTGCCAGTAAAACTCATTGGGTTTTGAATATATGGCGCTCAGAACTCCCCTCATCGCCGACGGAGTCGGCACAGGATAGGTGAGCCTTTCGACCTTTGACTCAGGCCGGCTGAAACATGCGAAATCTCCCCACACATCCACAATGATCTCCATTTTTTCACATCCCTTCTATATGATTCCGTCAAATTCCTCGGAAAAATCCAGTCCTCTGTCCTCGCTGTAATATGCCCTGTTGCTCAGCACATACCATCCGCTTTCTGTCTTTGTTCCTTCCGACATTACATACAGCTTTTCGCAGTTTTTTTCTATCTGTTCTCTCATGTAGCTGCGCACCGCAAGACCGCTGGCCTTTGCGGCGAAAGATGCCGTCACTCCCTTCCTGCCCTCTTCTGCCAAATGTTCAAACAGCCCGTCTGAACCGTAGGGCACCAGAACCGACAGCTGATCGTCTTCTATCAGGCGGTAAGCCTCGGCCACCTTTTCAAAGTCCATTTTCTCAACGGCGTCTTTGAGCTTTTTCCTCTCGTCTATCCCTCCGTTTTTAAAGAGTATTTCATAATATTCCTCTATATGAGAAGGTCTGTTTAAATCTATCTCATGCCGAGACGAGAGGGTCAGTACGGCGTTGGCGCACCTCTTGTAAAAGCTGTCGGGATATATGTTTTTGCCCTCCGGCACAAAAACCGTCAGCTTTCCCCTGCTGCCCGAGCCGCCCCTGTTGCTTCTTCCTGCCGCCTGCACTATGCTCTCCAGCGGCGCAAGGGCACGGTACATCACATCAAAGCTTATGTCCACTCCCGCCTCTATACACTGGGTGGCCGCCAAAAGACAGCCCTCTCCCCTTTCCAGCCTGTCTCTGACCTTACTCAGCACCTCGGTTCTGTGTATGGGGCAGAGGTCCGATGTCAGCAGAAACACATCTTCCCCACGCAGTCTTTTCAGCTCGCGGTATATTTCGGCAGCCTGACCGCGCAGATTGACTATCACACAGCAGTTTCGGTGCTGTGCCATCTCCTCTGCCGTCTCCCTCGCCGTCAAGGTGCTTTTCAGCCGCCACAAGGTGTCTACCCTGTCGGCTCTTTTAAAGAGATCTTCTCTGTTTTGAACTATTTCCTCCGGCTGCCAAAAGACATGGGGCAAAAGCCCGAATTTCGGCTGTGTAGCCGTGGAAAATACCACCGTAGAGCCGTATGTATCGGACAGTTCTTCCACAGCGTTGAGAGTTGTCCCCGCCAGTTCGGCAGGCAGGCTCTGAGCTTCATCAAATATTATCACGCTGTCGGCAAAACGGTGCAGTTTGCGGCAGGCAGGGCCCGTGCATGCGAATAAACTCTCGAAGAATTTAACCGATGTGGTAATTATAAAGGGAGAATCCCACCTTTGGGAAAGCTCCCTTGCGCCCTCTTCTCCCCTCTCCGCCTGGCTGTGATCCTCGATAAGCTGCGGAATTATCCCCCTGTACACGGCGGCGTTCTGCTCTATTATCGACAGGTAGGGAAGCACAACTATCGTCCTCTTTTTGCCGAATTTCATCATCTGCTCAAGGGCAAAAGCCAGAACCGCCAGCGTTTTGCCTGTGCCTGTGGGCGCAGTCAGGGTATATACCCCGTTTTTCCTCTGTCCTCCCGCCCTTCTGCACATTTCAAACAGCTCGTCTCTCATGCGTTTTATATTGTCAGATGCCCTGCTCGACGCCGAAGCCGCCGCTCTGTACCTATCCAGTTTTTCCGCGGCATCTTTTATGTCCAAAGGGGGCAAAGACGCCTTTTTCAGATAATCACTGTCAAAATGCTGAGCGGCCGCGCTGTAATCGGCGTCGGTAAGGGCCGAAAAAAGCATCCGTGTAAACAGCATTTTTTGCAGTATTCTGCCGTTTTCCCCATGCCTCTCGGCAAAATCCGGACACTTCGGAGGGGGCAAAGGCAAGGTTATCTCACTTTTAAACACAGCCGCCGCCTCTTTTGCCTCGCGGGCCGAAAGTGAATATGTGCCGCCTGCGGGAGAAACGGTCTCCCCCTTTGCCCAGGCTTCCATCTCGCCGAAAAAATCATATCTCAGCTTTCCGTGATGACATCTGACCGCCGCGGCCGCCGGCCAAAGGCTGCTGCTCTCCCTGTTTTTCATACCCAGTTTTTGTGACATGAATACTGCTCCCGCCAGAGAATGATCCACATGGGCGGCCTTCCCCTCAAGGACTTTCTGAAACCTCTCCCCGTATTTTCCGAAGTCGTGCATGAGACCCATCCATTCACCTATATCGCCGCAGCCGAATTCCGCCCCGTAAAGACGGCAAAGCCGAGCCGTCATCTCAAGATGCTCTTTTACCGTTTCCCTGCGTCCGCTGCTGTTTTCCGACCTGGCATAGTAGACCACTTTTCGTCTCCCTTCATCGTGATACCTTTTAATTTAATTCTACCACAGTTTACAATTCTGTCAAATATTGTCCATGCTTTTTCAATGTTTTCAGATATAATATGTCCCTTATAATGGACAATAAAAGGAACGGCATGCCGTTCCTTTTATTTTGCTATTCCTCCGCCATGACGCTTTCGCGCCACTGCTCATAAAGCTCACCCTGCATATTGGCAGGTTTTTTTGAGACATTTTCAAGCATTTTTTCCAATATGATACCCTTTTTGTCCCTGCAATTCACCTCGTACACGCCGTTTATGTCGTAATAAATAAACTGAACGGAAGTGAAGTTGTAATCGGGCCAGAGGTCCTCCATGATGTACGCCGCCGTCTCGGCGGCTCTTTCAGGGCTTTCCTCCGCCGTTATTTTCTCGGTATTGCGGACCCCCATATAAAGACCGTAGGACTTCTTTTCCCAGTCGTTTGCCTTAAAGCTCACCGAGATATGGGGGCTTCCCGACTTTTGGATATTGGACGGCAGCCCTTCATATAGCTCATAATCCCTGACGGCGCGGCGTTGCACTTTGCCCGAAAGACGGTAATCTGTCAAGGTATTGCTCCTTATGGAATAGACTATCGAGCTGCCCTCCGCCATCTCTCCTGTGTAATGTCCGTTATAGAGGTCATACCTGCACGGGTATTTAAGTTCTTCGCCGTACTGCGCCATGACATACTTTTCGGCATATGCCGTGGCGATAAATTTGCCGAAAATCGGCAGATAATTTATGCCGAATACGCTGAATGACAAAAGCATTCCGATGAAAAACGCCGAAAAAACCGGTTTCTTTTTCATAGCATACCTCCGTTTTCTGCTTTAAGAAAATCCTCGGCGATTTGTAAACTTGTTGTAAATATTATACCAATTTTTTTCTTTATTTGCAAGCGAAACCCCAAAAGTTTCCGCCGCCCTTGACAATAAAGGACTTATCAAATTTACGGGAATTTTCGGTGCCGCCGTCATGGTCTTCCCTGTATTCGGCACGGGCAATCTCATCTACCGCCAGAAGGTTTACGGATGGCGCGAAAATGACCCCTCTGTGGAGCTCACCGGCATGTGCCCCGGCTGCGGCAAAAAGGGTCAGAGATACACGGTAAAATTCTCCCCCTACAAACTGTGGGCAATGGAAAAGCAGATATGAAAAAATAAAAAGGCTTGCATATGCAAGCCTTTTTTGGTGGACCCGGAGGGAGTCGAACCCTTGACCTCTGCGATGCGAACGCAGCGCTCTCCCAACTGAGCTACGAGCCCTTATTATGTATGGTGGAGGCGAGGGGAGTCGAACCCCTGTCCGAAAACCCGTCCACATGTCTTTCTACGAGCGTAGGCAGATCTTTACATTCCCTCAAAAAGCCGTCAACTGCCCGACTGCTTTTTTCGGTAGCTTCATGATGCGTGGCTTATTCAAAGCTTTATAAACTCACGGACGCTACTGTTCCACGCCCTGACATCGGTTCGTAGCCCTCCCGACCGGACGGCCGCTTTAATTAAGCAGCAACTAAAGTTTTGTTGTTAGTTAATTTATAAGTGTGCGTTTTGAAGAGACCGCACCCGCTCTGCTCGCTTAACATACTTCAGGATCCCCGTCGAAACCTTTACGCCCCCTTATATGAAGGGGGAGGTTTTCTCCCCCTTTAAGGTTATATAATTATTCCGTGGGCCTTGCAGAACTCTCTGTAATCGGCGAGATTTCTCTTTAAAACCGCCGGACAGTCGAGCCCGTAAGGGCAGCGTCTCTTGCAGGCGCCGCAGTTGATGCATTTTTCAATCATGAGCATCTGCTTCTGCCAGTGCTCCGACAGGAACTGCTCGGGAGGCATTCTTCTCAGATTGAAATACATTCTCATGGTGGTGTTCATCTCCATCTCGGGAGCTGCTGTGCAGGGCATACAGTATCCGCAGGCGCGGCAGAAGTTGCCCGAAAGCTCCACCTTGTCCTTGGCAATGGCGGCCTGAAGCTCCTCGGTCATCTCGGGAGGATTCTTGCCGTACTCCAAAAACTCCTCAAGCTCCCACATGTGCTGAATACCCCATATGGGCAGCAGCGTCGGGGGGAGATTCATAAAGGCGGCCGCGGCTTTCGCCGACGAAATTGCTCCGCCCGCAAGACCTTTCATGGCAACCATGCCCATGTCGGCCTTTTTGCACATATCGATAAGCTCCAGATCCTCTTTTGCCGAGAGGTAGGAGATGGGGAACTGCATTGTGTCATAAAGACCTGTCTCTATTGCCGCCTTTGCCACATCGAGCCTGTGGCTCGTGACGCCGATAAAGCGGCAGTATCCCAGGCGCTGAGCCTCTTTGAGGCCTGCGTATATGCTGTTCTCGTCGTTTTCATCGGGAACAGCCGTTATGTTGTGGGCCTGGAGAAGATCCACATAGTCGGTCTTTAAAAGTGAGAGGCTCTTGCGGATGTCGTTCAGAACGGCCTCCTTGTTTTTGCCTCCGCTCTTGGTGGCGATGTATATGCCCTGACGCACCGAGGGTGAAAATGCCTTGCCTATCTTCTCCTCGCTGTCGGTGTAGGCTCTCGCCGTGTCAAAATAGTTTATGCCGCCGTCCACAGCCGCCCTTAAAATCCTGACGGCCTCCTCGGTCTCTGTACGCTGGATGGGCAGAGCGCCGAAGGACTGGGCTGTGGCCTCTATGCCTGTTCTGCCGAGTCTTATCTTTCTCATACTCTTCGCTCCTTTAAACTTCTCTCTATAAGCCTTTTGCTGTCCTTTTCGGCAGCGCTGTCGCGCTTGTCGTATATCTTTTTACCTCTGCAAAGCCCCAGCTCCACCTTGACCTTTGAATTTTTAAAGTAGAGAGAAAGGGGAATGAGAGAATAGCCCTTTTGCGCCGCGAGAGATGCAAGACGGGTTATCTCACGCCTGTGCATCAGAAGCTTTCTCACCCTCAGAGGGTCTTTGTTGAAAATATTGCCCTTTTCATAGGGGCTGATGTGCATGCCGTATACAAAAAGCTCGCCGTCCTTTACGGCGCAGAAGCACTCTTTCATGCTGACCGTGCCGGCGCGGAGCGACTTTACCTCGGTGCCCTTTAAGGCTATACCGGCCTCGAAGCGGTCCTCGACAAAATAGTCGTGGTACGCTTTACGGTTGGCGGCTATCTGTTTTGTGCCCGATTTGTCCATAGGCGTACCTCCTTTGTCTGTTCGTACAAGCCTATTATATAATGTATCGGCTTTAAAGTCAAGTTACAATCATATTACAAAAAAACTTCCCTTTCGCTATCGGGGTTATTTTTGCCAAAAACTATTGATATATTTTACAAAATATGTTATAATCTGACAAAGAATAGTTTACATTATTTAAAGAGGAGGTAAATTATGTTCAATCTGAGTCTGTACCAGTACACCGCGATCCTCATCGTTCTCTATCTGCTTTGCCCCCTTTTCAGCTCTCTGCTTTTCGGCAGAAAGTTCCCATATCTCTCCATGCCGGTGCGCCGTCTGCTCTTTCTGCCCTCGACGCTCGCCTTTATTCTTTGGTTATGGTTTCCCACAATCTTGTCTTTTGATGCCCCCTTCTGGTTTTTAATTCCCCTTTACTGCCTTCAGATGTCGGTCATGTTCTATCCCATAAGCGATGTGTTCAGAATGTTTGCCGCCTCCAAAAAGCTGACTATAATATATAAAGACCGCAAAATAGAAGTTCGCAGAAAACAGCTTATCTTTATCCACGGTCTCATTTCCCGTTTCATTCTGTCACATACCGAGGCTGTGCCCCAGCTCGACAAGGACACTGTTTTCCTCGTAAAGCTTGAAAATACCTCCGCCGACCTGCCATACAAATATCTCATATCCCTCCCCGACGGACTTTACGCCGCCGTCTGCATGGGAGTGGTGGTGAAACTCAAGGGCGTAGATATCTGATAAGGAGGTGTAATTATGCCGAATAAAGTATATATCTATACCGCATCAGTCATATCTCTCTTCCTGCTCTGTCCCCTTTTTATGCATCTGCTCTTCGGCAGAAGATTCAAAAAACTCGGCTGGGTCGAGCGCAATATGCTCTTTCTGCCCACCATTGTAATAATTGTAATGAGCTTTCTGGAGCTGCCCGAAATGCTCAGAGGTCAGCCGTTTTACTTTATGATGGCGGTATTCGCCATGCAGCTTACCGCCATGTTCTATCCCATAAAGTTTGGGCTTCTGCCCTTTCTCCGCCCGTACAGACTGACCCTGCTGCACGACGGCAAAACCGCCGTCATCACGAGAAAACAGATTGTGACAGCCACGCCGAGGGTGTCATATATGATTTTGTCCTATGCGCAGTCGCTGCCAGTCGGCGTAAAAGACACGGTACATATGATAAAGCTGGAAAATCCCCCCGAAAAGCTCTTTTCCTCCTATCCCCTCAATAAATATGTGTATTTCAAGGACGGCGGACAGGTCTACGCCGCCGTATACATGGGGGAAGTGGTAACGGTCAGGAACTTTTCGGTCTGAAAGGTGAGGTTATGAACGACCTGTATTTTTTCACCGCCGCGGTGATTTTACTGCGGCTGTCCTGCCCTCTTTTTCTCGAGCTTTTTTTCGGGAAAAACAGCCCCGACTTTTCGATTTCCAAACGAATAGCCCTGTTCAATCCATATTTTTTCGCCATGCTTCTGGTGATATGGTGCAAGCCCGACAATATTTACGGTGACGGCAGGTATCTGTTCTTTGCAGACATAGCTCTGTGGTTTTCCGCAGCTTTATGGCTTCCTATGAGCGGCGGCTATATACCCGCCCTGTTCCGCCCCAAAAAGCTTGCGCTCCTTTTCGGCTCGGTCAAAACCGAAATCGACAGAAATCAGATAATGGTTGCCCCCAACTACATCTCCTATTCCCTGCTCAGCCACGCCGACGCCATACCTCAAAAGGACAGGCACACGGTGCACACAATAAAGCTGCCGCCAACAGCCGGACGGTTTCTCACCGAAGAGCATGTCATGCCCTTTTTCACCGTAATGGACGGACAGGTCTACGCCGCCGTATACATGGGTCAGCTTGTGGGGCTGAAAGACATTTCCCTTTATGACTTAAATTGACGGTGAGGGCAAAATGTGATATGATATTATAAAAAAGCAGGAGGCCGCCATGAAAAAATATATCGCTTTTGCCCTTATTTTCGCCCTTTTTGCCCAAAGCGCTTTGGCTCTCGCCCCGGTTATCGAAGGTTTTACCGAAGTAAACTATTCGGTAGACGAGCTGGCCTACATAAATTCCGTGTCCGAGGACATCACAAAGGCTTTTTTCAAGGCCGACATCTATGCCCTTTTCCGCTATGAGGGCATTCAGAGCAAATTTATAAGCTTTGACGAGTTGGCGCAGGACTCCAAAAAGCTGTTTTCCGCCGCCCGAGAAGCCGATCTGGCGTCGAGCCAGATGCCCGAGGAATGGCCCACGGTGACGGTGGTCTTTTCCGACCGCTTTGACGGCATAAAAATCGAGTATGACGAGCCTCTGACCCTCACAGAGGAAGAGCTTGAAGAAATCGAAAGCTATTACCGCGACACCGACAAATCGGCGGCCGAGCGCATCGAAAACGGCGGCGCCGCCCTCTACTCCCTCATCACCCAGGACATGAAGATGAAGCACACCGAGGAGGGCAAGGAGCTTTTGAAGGTGTACGGCGAGCTCAACCCCGATTTCAAACGCCCCGTCGCCGCATATTTTTACGCAGGCGGCTGCATCGCGCTGACCTTTGTCGTCTATTTTGTACTCAAAAAGAAATCGGCGTAAAACCTTTTCCCATGCAAAAAAATAAAAGCCCTTCGGGGCTTATTTTTTTGCAGATATACAATATATTTTCCAAATACATCTTAACATTTTGTGTTATTTTTTGTTTTGCTTTTGTAACAGGAAATGTATATTGACACTTTATGCAAAATATGTTACATTTTATTTACATAATGGTCATATAATATCACATTTTGCACTAAAAGGAGGTTTTATTATGTTAAAACGCATACTTTCTGTGGCAGCTATTTTATCGATTTTTACTTGTTGTTGTTTTGCCGGAGAGATAGGCGGTTTCCCAAAAGGCACCCTTGACGATATCAATAATCCTATCTCATCATCGGCTCGCAATACCGCCGACGCCCTGTCCAAAGCCGGTTTTTATAATTATATAATTTATCGCGGATCGGAGGACATAGGCGAAGATTTCGAAGAGCTTATTGAAAGGTCAAAAAGCCAGATAGACAGTCAGCTTGAGCTTGACGAAAAGAATGGCGTTTTAAAGGGCGAAGGAAAGTGGCCTAAAGTAGCCGTAGTTGTATCAATTTTTCACAATCAGTCTCACATTGAAGTCTATAACACCGACAAGCAGTATCTTTCCGACGAAGACATAGCCGCTATAAAAAGCTGTTATGACGACACCTCTCTTACAGCGGAAGAAAGGATAGAAAACGGCGACGCTGCTCTTTTCAGCCGTCTTACAAAAGGCATGGAGCTGACAGACAATGCCGAAGGCGAAGCTCTCATTGAAAAATACAAAGCCATAGACCCCGATTTCTTTGCCGAGAAAGGCGGCAACACAGTCATATACATCGCAGCCGCTGCCGTAATCATAGTCATCGCAGTGTTTGTAATAGTCAGAAAAAGCAAAAAAGCTGTATAATCTATCTAAAACACTAAAGACAAGGAGGCTCAACAATGAACATCGGAATTTATGAGTATGTCACTCTCATTATTTTGTCTTTACTGATGATACCTGTTTTTAAACCGTTGTTTTTCGGAAGGACAATGCCGAACCTGTCCCCTTCTCTCAGATTTCTTCTGTTCCCACCGTCCGTTTTCGCCTTAATTGTATATTATTTCCGTTTTAATCTTTTCAAAGATGCGCCGATATATCTTAAAATTGCGGTATCACTTCTGGAAAGCTACATAATCTTCTATCCTATGTGCAGTTTGACGCCGTCGGCATATTTTGTACCCAAAAAGCTTACGGTAATTTCAAACGGCAATACGGCTGAAATCAGTAGAAAGCAGATGACGGTAGTCAACCCCGCCATATCATACATCATTCTTCCGTATGCCGAAGCCCTGCCGCAAAACGGCAGAGACACCGTATCTTTCGCAAAGCTGGTCGGCGAAGCTCAAGGAATAATATACCACAAAAAGCTCGCCCCGTATATCGTCACACGATCTGACGGAATGTATGTGGCTGTCTGGAACGGTCAGTTGGTAAAATTAAAGGACATAAAGCTCTAAAGACATACAAGGGTGTATAAATACTCCGTCTTTGCCTTATTTTCTGACATCAAATCCGAAAAGATTTTGGCAGTCTCTTTCCAAAATCTCACAGTATGGCGTGTAACCTATCAGTTTTAAAATGTTATAAGCTGTTTTGAGTACAAACTCACCTTCTTGCTGTCTGTGTATTGAACAAAGACCGTAGCCTTTGTTCATAAGAAGCTCTGCATATTTTCTCGGTGTGCCATGCTCTCCGCACACCGTAAGACCTTTTTCCGCCACCTCGAGAGCCTCTTTGTAGTAATCCATTCTGCCGAGAGCTCTCGAGAGGTTATATGTCAGAAGTATTATGAGCTCATGCCTGTCTCTGCCGTCGAGATAGTTTTTCTCCACATTGTTCAAAAGCTTTTTATATATGGATATGGCTCTCTCGCCGTCTTTTTCGACATCTATATATCTATTTGCTATTCCGTTAATTATTTTTATTTCCTCATTGGACAAAATCAGATTCTCTATATTCTCCTCTTTATATTGCGGAACGGTAAGCTTTACTGTTTCTTCCAAAAGCTCAATATGATCTTTTGAATCTTCATTGCAATAGAGCTCCGATGCCATTTTAATTCTTTCCACAAACTGCCTCAAAACATTGTCATCTTTGAATCTCGGATGTTTCTCTATCTCTTCTCCTATTCCTTTAAGATCTTTAAATTTTCTCTGCCAGGAATGTTCAATAGCCTTTCGTTTGAGCTCCTCCAGCTCAAAATCCTCGTCGGAAAGCATATAGGAAAATCTTTCGAGCGACAACCCCAGTCTTTGGGATATAGATTCGAGTATATATTTCGAAGGCGTGTTTGTGCCCTGTTCTATCCTCAGAAGCGTCATGGGCGAGCATATACCTTCGCATACCTGTTCCCTGGTCAGCCCGAGCTCTGTACGCCTTTGCTGTATCACCTTTGAAATATTTACGCTTTTCATACCTTTCCCTCCGATTTTTCTTTGAATATATTATCTCATAAAATATACACAAATTCAAGCAATCATTTCTATTGTTTACATAATACTTTATATAATGTTATGTATTTGCTGTTAATTTTTACAAAGGAGGTATTATTATGAAAAAACTGTTGTCACTACTGCTTGCGTGCATGGTGCTTTTTGCCTTTGCAGGCTGCGAAAAAACAGAGCCTACGGAAGCTCAGCAGACCTCAGGCTCAAGCGAAACACAAAAAACAGAGATAGACTACGAAAATCTGCCTGCGATGGACGAACTGAGAGGAATGGATCAGGAAACCAAAGAAGATGTGTGCACCTATGTTCTTAAAATGGACTATGACACAGCTGCAAAACAGATAGAAAAAGTCTACCGTGAGGCGGTAGACAAAATTGACGGTCTTGAATTCAAGTCGGTAGAAATAGTACAGGACAATCTGTATATGGCAAACGGCGAAAGACCTCTCGGCAATCTTTTCGTTACGCTGAACTGCACCGCTCCCTTCGATGCCGACCAGGATCAGACCGAGGTCGATTCGCAGGGACAGGAGTGGGTATCTGCCCTGTCAGATGCGGAAAATCAGGACGCGGTAACCAGCATCAGGATGCGTAATATAACCTATAACTTTGAAAACGAAGAAGGCACCCGCGGCTTTAATCACAGCGTTGAAATAACCGTCTCCGGAAACAGCATTTTCGGCGTCAAAGCATATGTTCCCGAGAATGAACAGGCAGCCATAGATGTAACCATGGAATTCATCAAAGGCATCGACGAGCAGGGTACAATAGGCAAATTCGGCAAAAAAGACGATGGAGTCTTCTATATACAGATACTGTCCGGTAACTCCTACGACGACGCCCAACCTCTCGCCGAAAAGCTTTTATCCGATTTAAAGGCCGACGAAAGCGCATGGTCGTATATCGAAGAACAGAGCTGCTCCTCTATGGAAATAGATTTCTTCGGCAGAGACACCGTAACTCTCGAGATTTCTTAATACTATCCGTATAATTTATTCCGGTTATAACAAAAAGCAGGGTTTGCACCCTGCTTTTATTCTTATTATTCGTCCAGAAGGGAGAGGACTTTTTTGAGGGCGTCTTTCATGAACTCGCCGTCGATTCTCTCCACAAGACCGTTGTCCACAGCCTCGGAAATCCGGGGATCTATGGGCACTCTCGCCAGCACCTCGGTGCCGTTCTGCTTTGCCACCTCGTCTATGTTGCTCTCGCCGAAAACGCTTATGCGCTTTTTGCAGTCGGGGCACTCCACATAGCTGAAGTTTTCAACAATTCCCAGCACGGGAATATTCATGATCTGAGCCATTTTTATCGCCTTTTCCACTATCATCGACACCAGCTTCTGGGGAGATGTGACGACGATTATGCCGTCAAGGGGTATCGACTGATAGACCGTGAGGGGCACATCGCCCGTTCCCGGAGGCATATCGATGAACATTATGTCGACATTATCCCATATGACATCTGTCCAGAACTGCTTTACGGCGCCTGCGATGACGGGGCCGCGCCACACGACGGGGTCGTCCTCGTTGTCGAGAAGGAGATTTAAGGACATAATCTGTGTGCCGTAACGGGAGACGGCGGGGAACATGCCCTTTTCGGTGCTGTAAATCTTGCCCTTGACGCCGAAGGCCTTGGGAATGGAGGGGCCTGTGATGTCGGCATCGAGAATTGCGGCGTTGTGACCTGTTCTCTGGGTGAGGGAGGCCAGCATGGAGGTGACGAAGGATTTTCCCACGCCGCCCTTGCCGCTGACGACGCCTATGACCTTTTTAATTTTGGAAAGCTCGTTGGGCTTGGCCAAAAAGCTCTGTTTATCGCATTTCGAGGCGCAATTTGCGCAGTCGTGATTGCACTCTGCCATAAGAATACTCCTTTTTTGTTTTACTCATTCAATATAATTATATACCAAATCGGTGTTTTGTCAACGGGTAAGGAGGGGGCGGCGGATTGGATAGCGAGAGACACAAGGCGTGAAACTGATGAATAGAAGACGAAGGACGAGGGACGGAACGACACAAAGGTCGTTCCCTACGGACGGAAAATTAAAGTCTCGGTGTCGTTCCGCTGTGATTTGGTGTAGTTGTGGGACAGTAGGCGACGGGCGGGTTACAGAGAACAAAAAATTAAAATCCGTACCGCCCTAATAGCCGTTTCCCCATTAAAAAAACACCCCGAGGGGTGTTTTATTTATTCGGGGATATAGTCCATGAAGATTTCCTCTTCTTCCTTGTCCTGTCTGAAGGAGCTTACCAAAAATGTGATGAAATCCTTCATTATTACCACATAGGACACGGCGAAGGAGACCCCTGCCGCCGCTTTTGCGGCCTTGTTGTCGGATCTTCTCAGGAAAATGCCGCTGAGAAGTCCCAAGGAAAAGAGACACACTTTGAGAAGGGCCACATCTTCCCATTTCATGGTTTTTATATACTCGTTTGTGATTTTCAAAAGCTTTTTCATGTTATTTTCCTCTCATTTTGAGCTTGAGCATGGCGACGGCCTTTCGTGCATCGAGCTCGCTTAAACAGTTTTCGCCGAGGACGCAGGTCTCGGTGCCGCTTTGGCTCTTGTTTATGTCTATTACATCCTTGAGATTGGGGCTGTGCACCACAAATTTTCCCGCCGTTCCCACAAAACTGGTGCCGCAGGCGGGAATGTCCATGTCGGCTAAAGCGTCGAGGGCGGCGGCAAAGTCGATGTTGCTGTTGCCCCATCCGTCGGTGGTGACTATGGCGCCGTCTGCCCTCATGGAGCGGACAACGGCGGCCGAGCGATAGGCGGAAAACTGCTTTTCCCTCTCGCTCTGGGGAGTGCCCTGCACTATGACGGCAACGAGATTTAATTCCTCATCTGCCGAAATTATCTTCAAAAGAGGGTCCTTAAAGCGGTATTTGCTGGTCTCTTTTGTGGAAGGTCCTATTCCCATAATTCACCTCACTGCATGGAGCGGAGAGCTCCGTCGCGGTACTCATTGGCGGTCAGCACTATGGGCATTGAGCCTAAATCTATGACCGACATGCCCCCCAAAGCTCCCGACGGCTCTTTGGGAAAGACATAGGTATCATACATAGCGCCCTGAGCCGCCACCTGCTTTAAAAGCACTATATTTTTCCTGCCGTCCTTTATGCTGTCGGTGTAGTCGTGCCTTTCGGTGCAGAGCTCGCCCTTAAAGCCCCTCAAAATCTCCCTGAAGGGCTGAATGAACCTGTCGCACAGCATGTGGGCCTCGTATATGGCCTTTCGGCTCGACATTATGCCCGATTTAAAGAGCACATCGAAAATTATGATGTAATCGTCTTTTTCAGGGGCGGAGGGGGCGCCGAAGGTGACTTTTTCCCTCAAAATGCCCTCGGAAGAGCCGAATTCGGCGCACTGTACGCCGTCCGAGTCGCAGCCCGTCAGCATGACGCACACGCCTGTGAGGGTGTGGGTGATGCCCGAGCCCATTTTGCCCAGCACCTTTGCCGAAATCGGTATTACATCGAGGACAGAGTTTATCCTCATGTCCCTGTTTTCGGGACTGCTCACCGTGACGGTGATTTTCTCGATGTACTCGCTCTCAAAATCAAAGCGGGGGCAGACAGTCATGCCGCCCCCTGTGTTCAAAGTATTTTCTTCCGCCAAAGTGACGCCTGACACATGAAAAGCCTTGACGGTGAGCTTTGAAAATATTTTTTCCATTAAACCTTTGCTATATACTCATAGGGCAGGGGAACAATCGTGCCCGCCTGAGTTATCGTTTCGAGGCTTTCAAGAGCCCCCTTGACTATGGCTGTCTGCATCTCCACATCGTGGGGAGCGCCCGCGTTGGCACCCATGGGAACGAGGGGAGCGACAGCTCTCGGTGCGCCCGTCTGTCTTACGACGGGGGGAAGAGCAGCTATTATGACCGTAGGAATACCCGATTCCTCTATCGCTCTTTGCACAAGTGTGGCAGAGCGGTGGCAGGTTCCTCAGCCGGCCGTCAGAATGACGGCGTCCACCCCTTCCTCTTTTAGAATTTTTGCGATAGCAGGACCTGTTTCATTCTTGAACTTGTCCTGGTCGCCGCCGCCGCCCATAAATCCGATGTGCACGGGAGCGACATTTTTGATAAAGCCCTCTTTTTTGAGCTCGTGGAGACGGTCTATGGGGAACATGCAGTTGATGTCCTTATTGACATCGCCGTTGTCGTATCCGCCGTGGGAGACCATCAGCTCGTCTGACGGCATGGTGTCTTTTATGATGCGGTATGTGAAGTCGCCTGCAAGATTAAAGCGCTTGTCGTCCTTGTGGTGTACGCCTGCCGCCGTGGCGAGAGCCACAGTCATGTCCTTGAGCTCCTTTGTGACGGGGGTCCACACGGGCGGCGGAGTTATCGGCACAAAAATCTCCGACTGAAGTCCTTTATAGGTTTTCATGGAAATCCATCCTTTCGTAATTTATATAATCTGTTCGATGAAGCTCATATTCCAGCCGACCCGCTGCCCCTCCGCAAGCTCTTTGTCGGAGATTATCATGCGTTTCGGAATGGTCAGATGACCCAGCCTACCCGAGAGGTCTATCTCGACGCTGCCCGAGTGCACCTTTTTTATGATGCCTTCCATATATATTATCTTGTCGCCGTAGTTTAAAGCCATTAGTTGTATTTTTCCTTTCTCTTCTGGCTCATGGGCAGCGACTGCTCGTTTTTGACAAGCTCTGTCTTTTCGCCGTTTACTTCGTCGGTGATCTCCATGTTGACAGATTTGACATTGGGATTCCAGCTCTTTTCGGCCTTTGCCACGGCTTCGCCCGCCATAGCCGACTTGAGCATTGCGAGAGCTCTTACAGCGTCCTCCTTGCAGAGGGTGTTGCAGGAGAGCACCTCGTTCTCGATGCCCTTCTCGCTCTTGTTGTTGTCGACCATGTGAGTCATGTACTTGTTGCCGACCACCAGCGCGCCCTGTACGGCGCAGAAGGACATGCCGACGACAGATATGCCTATCATGCCTATCTGTTCGATGTGTCTTGCAAAGTCGATGTGGTTGTTGCCGAAGCCCTCTGTTGTGACGAAAGCTCCGTCGGCGTCCATGGCGTCCACCGTGGCGCCTACGCGCTTGGAGACATAGAACTTCTCGGCGTTGATCTGGGGCGAGCCGACAAATACCACGCAGGCAAGGTCGATCTCGTCGTCATGGAGACATTCAAGCACCAAAGGCTCTCTCCAGTAGTGTCTCGAGGTCTCCTTTGAGGCGGGGCCTATGCAGGTGAGGGCGTGGATACAGCCGTCCAGGACCTCCAGGGGCGACACCGTCACGGGCACATTACCCAGATCTACATTGGGCTTGCCGCCTATTACGCCGACAGGCTCCTGGGGAAGAATGAGGTTGTCGTGCATGGCTCCCTGACCCATGATCTCCTTGACTATGACCACCTTTTTCTTGCCCTTGTGTCTCGTGTGGACAAACTCCTCCTCACCGACGCAGAGGTCATCGGAAAGGGCTTTGAGGGCCGTTCTTATTTCCTGAGTAATTATATCTGTGGCGCTGTGGGCGGCGAAGGGACCGGGACGCTCCATATTGGTGTGGGCCTTTATGGTGACATTGGTCTTGATGAATATCTCGCCCTTGTCGGGTGCGCCGGGGCGGTTCCACATGATGTTCTCCTCAAGTATTCCCTCGGAGGAGCCGAACTCGCCTATCTGAACACCGTTTTCGTCGGTGCCTGTGACCATCATTATGGCGCCGTCTATGACCCTTGTGACGCCCGAGCCTATCTCGCCCGACTCTTTTACGGCGATGGGCTGGACATCCATTATGGTCTCGGAATATTCGTTATATCTGTCGGGGGTGATGATGTCGAGCTTGAGGTCGACCACGAGATCTTCGGCGGCTACGCACTCCTTCTCGATGCCCTCTCTGATGTAGAGGGTCGTTCCCTCGATCTTGGTTTCGGGGCCTCTCTTGACATCGGTTATTTTAAAGTGTCTCCTTTTAAGGCTGCCTTTGACAATGTCCTTTGTCACATTTTCAGCCTTTGCTTCCTCTGCGGGCATGGGTGCAGGCACTGCGGCTGCCGCTGCC